>LQAG01000114.1_pt1 | contig 37093 bp, 44 predicted proteins | sample 1535801 | NCBI WGS metagenome assembly LQAG01 (sample SAMN04331584, study PRJNA305678) | bioreactor metagenome | isolation source: bioreactor_3 inoculated with Wadden Sea sediment 1st replicate of a... | place: Germany:Bremen
ATAGGCAACTCTAATTCTGTCAAATGACGGATTAGGGTGCTTTTTTATTGGATTGTTAATTCAATTTTAATGGTCATCAATTGGGGTATGTACCAATCGAATAGATTGCGTTGAGTTTGAATGTCATTGTAATAAGGAATGTATGCAAAGATCCAACCATTGAGATGCAAAAGAGACAAAAGAGGATAGCTAAAACACTATGTAATTAGGAGGTGTCTATGGCAAAAGTATCGATTAGAAATCTAGGGAAAATTTTTGGTCCAAAACCCAAAAGTGCTTTGAAACTTGTGAAACAAGGTGTTTCAAAACTAGAAATTCTTGAAAAAACTGGCCATACAGTTGGTGTGTATAACGCATCAATGGATATTGAAGAAGGTGAACTGTTTGTCATCATGGGACTTTCAGGGAGTGGTAAGTCAACGCTGGTTCGTTGTTTAAACCGTTTGATTGAACCCACATCAGGTGAAGTCTTGATCGATGATGAAGACGTTCTTAAGGCTAAAAGGGATGAACTGATTCAGATCAGAAGAAATAAAATATCAATGGTATTCCAAAACTTTGGTCTTCTACCGCATAAGTCAGTCCTTGACAATGTAACGTTTGGCCTGGATGTTCAAGGCGTTGTTTCAGAAGATGCCAAGGTAAAAGCAAAATCAAGTATCGAACTCGTTGGTCTAGGCGGCTACGAGGAATCATATCCAAATGCACTCAGTGGTGGTATGCAGCAGCGTGTTGGTCTCGCACGTGCCCTGGCAACGACCCAGATATCATTCTTATGGACGAGGCGTTTAGCGCCCTTGATCCACTTATCAGAAAGCAAATGCAAGATGAAATCCTGGATCTGCAAGATCAAATGAAAAAGACAATTATCTTTATTACCCATGACCTTGACGAAGCGCTTAAACTTGGTGACCGTATCGCCATAATGAAGGATGGCGCTGTGGTACAAATTGGTACACCTGAGGAAATTCTTATGAATCCTGCAAGCTTATACGTAGAAGAGTTTGTTAAGGAAGTCAACAGAGCTAAGGTTATTACAGCAGAAACGGCAATGAAAAAGCCATTTGAAACACTGCGCCCTAAAGCTGGTCTTCGTACTGCAATACGTGTTATGGAAGAGCATGATGAAGATCTAATTATTATGCTTGATAAAGAACGTAAATACTTGGGCGTTGTGGTCCTTGATGAGGCCATTGAAGCCAAGAAAGAAACAGACAAGGACATTCGAGAAGTCATTCGTGATGATGTGCTTCATAAGACATCGCCAGATGCTTATATCAATGAGTTGTTGCCATATGCAGGGGATTCAAAGCACCCAATTGTGGTTCTCGATGAGAATAATGTGTTTAAGGGTATAGTCACTCGTGCAACAATCATTAAAAATCTGTATTAGGAGGTGCTTATGGATATTATTAGAATTGGAGAAGGTTTTGAACATATTGTTGACTGGATGCAGGTCAACTTAAAGCCTTTATGGTCATTTATTAAATTAATTATTGAGTCACTTGTTGATGTGACTTACGCAGGTCTTGCAATTATTCCTGCTTTTGTACTTATTATTTTTGTAGCCTTTATTGCATTTAAATTTGTAAGTAATAGAATGGCTGTTATGACTGTTCTTGGCCTGGGGCTCATATATTTAATGGGGTACTGGGACAAGACTATGATTACCCTTTCGATGGTACTCATATCAACAATGATTGCTCTTCTTATTGGTGTGCCGACAGGCATTTGGTCTGCCCGCAATGAAAATGTCAACCAGGTGGTTCGTCCTATCCTTGACTTCATGCAGACAATGCCGGCGTATGTTTATTTGATCCCGGCAGTATTGTTCTTCAATCTTGGGACTGTGCCAGGGGTTATTTCAACAATTATATTCTCAATGCCACCAGCGGTACGACTAACCAATCTTGGTATTCGTCAAGTGCCGGAGGAGGTTATTGAGGCAGCCCTTTCATTTGGTTGTACGCAGAAACAGTTGCTTTATAAAGTTCAATTGCCACTGGCTATGCCGACCATTTTAGCTGGTCTTAATCAAACCATCATGCTTGCATTATCAATGGTTGTTATATCAGCAATGATTGGTGCTAAGGGTCTTGGCCTTGAAGTATACAACGGTATTACACAACTTAACATAGGTAAGGGTTTTGAGAGTGGTCTGTCTATAGTTATACTGGCTATGATTCTTGATAGACTCACACACTCTCTAGGTCAAAATAGAGAAATGGAAAATTAAAAGGAGGATTTATATGAAGAGGTTTTTATCATTAGGAATGATTATGGTAGTGCTGGCTATGGTTCTGGCTGGTTGTGCTGGCGGAACAGGTGATTCAGGCGCTGCTGAAAGTAAAGAAGTTAAATTAGGTGCAGTGAACTGGGCTGAAGGTATTGCAATGACAAACCTTGCCAAAGCCGTTCTTGAAGAGAAAATGGGCTATTCAGTAGAAATTACCGTGGCTGATGTGGCACCAATTTTCGCATCGGTAGCATCTGGTGATTATGATGCATTTATGGATGCTTGGCTACCACTGACACATGAAACATACATGGAAGAATACGGTGAAAAACTGGTTGATTTAGGTCATAACTTTGAAGGTGCAAAAATTGGTCTTGTTGTGCCATCGTATGTGGATATTGACTCGATCGAAGAAATGAATGCCAATGCTGATAAGTTTGATGGTCAAATCGTTGGTATTGATGCAGGTGCTGGTATCATGAAGGCCACTGAAAATGTTATTACTGACTATGACCTATCTAATATTGAACTAATGGCTTCATCAGGTCCTATGATGACAGCAGCCCTTAAAAAAGCTGTTGATGAAGGCGAGTGGGTTGCAGTAACTGGTTGGAAGCCACACTGGAAGTTTGCTCGTTGGGACCTTAAGTTCCTAGACGATCCAAAGGGTGACTTTGTGAAGCTGAAAACATCCATACAGTTGCAAGAGTTGGTCTTAAAGAAGACATGCCAGAAGTGGCATCTTTCCTAGAAAAATTCATGCTTGATGACCAGCAACTTGGTGGTCTTATGGGTATGATCGCTGATAGCGAAGACATGGAACCAATTGATGTTGCTAAGCAGTGGATGGAAGAGAATGAAGAACTGGTTAACAGCTGGATTGAGTAATAATGTCAAGTTTGGTGAATCAAACTGGACCTTAGCATAATATAATAAATAAAGCCCCCAAAATTAAGTTTTTGGGGGCTTTTTTTGTACCTTAGGTGCTTGAAAATTACTGGTCCACATCCTCGTTATAGTGTATATAGAACGTTTGATTTTTTATATCCACATAGGACATGGTGAGGATTCGCTAAAGTATGGACTTTAATACTGAAAGCTACAGGTGTTAAGGAAAACTAAACTGTAAATTTGGCAACGATACTCTGCATAACTTCAGCAAGACTGGCAAGCTCTTGACTCGCGGATGAAATTTCTTGAATAGATGCTGTCTGTTCTTCAACAGAAGCAGATGCTTCCTCTGTACCAGCAGCATTTTCCTCTGCGATAGATGATAGATTTTCCATCACACTGACAATGCTATTTTTCTTGGTGTTCATTGTCTGTCCTGAGTCTTTAATTGTGTCGATTATGCTTTGCATGCTATCGACAGATACCTTTATACCGTCGAACTTAGAACTTGTGGTGTCCACACTCTCGGTTTGTGTGGCAACAATCTCTTTAGCGTACTCAATTGTTTTAACCGCTTGATTGGCTTTTTTCCATAAGGTCTTGGATGGTTTCAGAAATATCGCTGGTGAATTTTCTAGATTGCTCTGCCAAGACTCTTATTTCATCGGCAACAACCGCAAAGCCGCGTCCAGATTCACCTGCACGTGCAGCCTCAATAGCTGCATTAAGAGCGAGTAAGTTTGTTTGATCTGCAATGCTGTTAATCATCTGACTGGCTTCTTCTATGCGCTCCGCACTGTTGTTGGTATCTAAAATAATGTTGTATACAGAATCTGAAGCCTCGGAATTCTTCTTGGTTTCATTTATGAGTGTTTGAATGGCAACGAGACCTTCATCTTTGAGAGCATCCACTTCTTTGGCAGCGGTATATAGCTCGCCGACAAGTTCTTGTTCGCTTTCTATTAAATCGCCCAATTCACTTACTTCAAAGACACCGCTTTCTGTGCTCTTGGCCTGCTCAGTGGCACCTTGGGCTATTTCTGTAATCGCTCTAGCAATTTCTGTTGACGACTCCCCAGTTACACCGGAGGTGCTTGCAAGTTCTTGCGAAGAGGCTGATAGAAGTTCTGCATTTTCTGCAAGACTCCTAATAATATCTATGAGGCTATTGTGAATTTTCTTAAGGGCAGTGGCTAGGGAGCCCATTTCATCTTTTCTTGAAAGCAGTCCTTCAGGGAAGGGCTGTGTCAAATCATATGATGCGATGTGGTCCATGGTTTCATTAATCTGGTTGATAGGTTTTGCAACGCTACGTGTAATAAAAATGGAGATAAAAATGCCAAGGACGAGCGCTAGTCCTGTAATAATAATATTACCCCTCATAGAGCTTTCTTCGAGGTTGGTAATGAATCCGTTTACACCTTCTTGAATAGTAAGGGCCAGAGCTGAAGCTTCCGCAGCGCTGGTGCGCATTTCATCTTGTTCTATTTGCTGCTCTTGAACAAGAGTGTAGTATTTTTCAAATGCTGTTTCATATAATTCTAAAGCTGCATTGGCCTTGTCCACTTGTTCTAGTACGGCAGGGTCATTCAATGTGCTTTTAACCGTATCGAGTGTTTTATTGGTATCTTGTAAATGCACTCGTAGAGAATCCGCATTCACATCGCTTTCTGTTGCAATAAATTTATTGGCAGAAATGCGAACTTCCATGTAAGCGTCAAAAACCTCTTTAAGCAGTCTATAGTTGCTAAATGCCGCTTGAATTTCCTCAGGCGTGGATAGACCACGAATGTATTCACTTTCAAGAAGAAGGGTTTCTCTGATGGCATCAATCGTATTTGCAGCAGCGTTTGCGCGCTGGAGGCCCTGTTCAACCTTTTCGTTTTCTAGGGCCACATAATTGTTAAACTCTGACCTGAAGTTTTCTGTGGCAGTGATGAGTTTATTGGCATTTTCTCTATTTGTTTGAGAAAGCATGAGGGTTTCCACTTCTGAAACGAGGTTCACACTCTCATCAAGATATGCGTTGACAAGATCTGCTGTTTCAAAAGAACCATCGGCTTCAAATCGAACCTGTTCTATTCTAGCAAGTGCTAGGTTCATTTCACTCTGGGTGGTCTTGTTCTTTATCTCGACTTGATATGCAATGTCCTGAAAATTTGTAATGCTTGTATAGGCAACAACAAGCAAAAGTAGAATAATGAGTCCAAAACCTATTCCCAGTTTCCAACCCAAGTTAAGGTCGGTAAAACCTAATTTTCCAAATAACTTCTTGCCCATAAAAGTCCTCCTTAATAATTGTACGGTTTTCGATTGTTCAGGCTTTCAAAATAATAAGTGCAGTTTTTACATGCCTTTTAAATATTCAGTATAATTCCCAAAATATAATTAAATGATCGAATTGAAGTAAGCTTTGAAAGCTATTTATATAGGTCTTTTATACCGTATTGGTGTTCCTTTAATCATGAAAATATCACTATTTTTATATAGTATTATGACCTTGGATCTATAAAGCCAGTTTACTCAAGCGGTATGGGATTTCTAAAGATTCATGAAGATCATATTTAAGGAGGGCTGTTTTCTAATATTGCGCACAATAAGGGAAAATATGTGCCTGTCATGAACTCAAAAAAACCCCAGCTTGATTGTTTTCTAATCAAGCTGGGGTAATATCAATAAGTTTATTTAAGTTCAATGGTTACAGGGTCATCGCAGCCGCAGTTTTTACTCCTACTTTTAGAACCGCCGCCATGAGGACAACCGATACATTTTGCTCCGTTTTTCTTCTCAATAACCACTTTAGTAATAGAAAGAGATAGAATGGCTAAAATTATAGCAGCTACAATAAAGTTTCCCATATTAAACACCTATGCCTTTTGAGATGCAACTCGTAGAGTCGCTTTCTCGTCACCTTTTTTCATTAAGTACACTACATATGCGATCATGCCTGCCACTGCAATACCACCAGGAATGAATCCAGCACCTAGTGTTCCAGATGTTAGAAGCGTCCCAAACTGGTATGTTACGAAGGCAACTGTATAGCCCATGCCAAACTGGAAGGCTATGCCGCCCCACAGCCACTTCTTATCTTCCATTTCCGAGTTCATAGCGCCAATGGCTGCGAAGCATGGTGGTGTGAAGAGGTTAAACATGAGGTAAGCTAAGGCTGCAACAGATGTGAGCCCCATAACGCTTGCAATATCAGCTTGACCGCCAACAACAGCAAGTTCTTCTGTGTCGATGAAGTTGGTAATTGAATACACAACCGCCAGGGTGCCAACAACATTTTCTTTTGCTATAAAGCCTGTGATCGCAGCTGCTGCAAGTTGCCATACACCAAAACCAAGTGGGATTAGAAGCACTGCAAATGGGGAAGCTAAACTTGCAAGAATGCTTGTGTTCTCTGCGCCTTCAGCCACAACTTCAAAGCTCCAATTGAAGGTTTGCATAATTTGAACCACAGCATTACAAAGTAAGATGATAGTACCAGCTTTAATGATAAATGCCTTTGCACGTGAGAACATGGAAACTGTGGCACGCTTAATGCTTGGGAATCTGTATTCAGGTAGTTCCATGATGAAGAATGAACGTGCATTCTTTTCGCCAGTGATGCGAACCACCATAAGGGCACCTAGGATAATAATTGCAATACCCATAAAGTACATAGAGGTTCCAACCCAAGCGGCGTCATCAAAGAATACACCTGCAAATAGGGCGATAACAGGAAGCTTTGCACCACATGGCATAAATGGTGTCAGCATGGCTGTTGTACGTCTTTGTCTTTCGTTCTTAATTGTTCGAGTGGCCATAACACCAGGGATAGCACAACCTGTACCAATAACCATTGGAATGATTGACTTACCTGAAAGACCAACTTTTTTAAAGAATCTATCCATAATAACCGCAACTCTTGCCATGTAACCACAATCTTCAAGAAGGGCTAGAAGGAAGAATAGAACCATAATAAGGGGAAGGAAACCAACAACAGCCCCAACACCACCTATAATACCATCAAGAAGGAGAGAACTGAGTATCGGCGAGACACTTTCACCGATGCTGCTTTCAACCATAGCGTAAAGACCATCAATCCATCCTACAAGCGTGTCGGCAACAAGGGGCCCCAGATGTTCCTGAGATATTGCGAATACAGCCCACATAATGACTGCGAATATTGGCAGGCCAAGAACCTTATGTGCAAGAATCCTGTCCACTGTGTCTTGCTTTGTTTGTGCACTGCTACTTATTTTGCGTTTTTCAACAGATGCAACGATCTTCTTAACAAAATTGAATCGTTTTTATCAGAAGCTTCAACGGATGCTTTGCTTGACAAGTCAACAGAACTTGATGTGAATGGAGCTTTTTGCCCCTGACCCGCGCATTCTACCGCCTTAGTGATAAGCTTTGATAGACCATTGTCGCTCCCCTTTGTTGAAATGGTTTCAATAACAGGGCAACCAAGCTTGTCACTTAATTGTTTAACATCAATGGACGTTTGCTTTTTCTTTGTTAGGTCACTCTTGTTAAGTGCTACAACTACTGGAATATTAAGTTCAAGAAGCTGTGTAGTGAAGAAAAGACTTCGACTTAGATTTGTTGCATCAACAATGTTAATAATGACATCTGGAGATTCATTTTTACGAACTCACTCGTAATGCTCTCCTCAGATGTGAATGGAGACATCGAGTAGGCCCCGGGTAGATCGACCGCTGTTATTGCAGTTCCTGTTTTATTTAGATTGGCCTTGATTTCGCCTTCCTTTTTATCAACAGTAACACCTGCCCAGTTGCCGACATGTTCAATCTTGCCTGTAATGGCATTGAATAAAGTGGTTTTACCACTATTGGGATTTCCCGTCAGTGCTATTTTCATGACATCCTCCTACAAAATAAGTAATGTTGTTAGCTTTGGCTAACTTTTAAAGTAAAAAAGATATAGATAAGTGCATATATTGTGGTTAGCAAAATGTTAACTTGGGCTAACTTTTATGACATAAAGAAGTATCATTAAATAATGATAGCTTCAGCCAGTTCTTGATCGATGCTGTAACGGGCATCTTTAACTGATATAACATAGTTCTCAGCAAGCTGGGAAATAACCGTCACAGTTTCACCCTCATAACAACCGAGGGTGAATAGAAAGTTCTTAAGAGCTTCATCATCAGCACGGACTTCTTTTATTGTATATTCCACGTCTATTTCAGCTTGTGAAAGGTTTGATGCTCTGCCACCTGTTGATTTAGATTGAGTCATTGATTTGTTTTTTAATACATGTTCCATTCTAATTCCCCCAGGGTCATTTTAGCTTGACTTCAATATTATTCTCTCTTAAATAAGTCTTAATGGAATCAATCATGTTATCACTCAAGATATGTTCCATCTTACATGCATTCTCAGAAGCTTCATCTGGTGGAAGGTTGAGAGAATGTTCAAGAAAAAGTGATATGAGTTGATGTTCTTGGTAAATCTTTTCTGAACGCGATCGGCCTTCACTTGTTAATGTGATACTACCATAGGCTTCTTTGCTGATAAGACCTTTTTCCTTAAGCTGTTTCATAGCTTTAGAAACACTTGGTTTAGAGACACCTAAACGTTTGGCAATGTCAACAACATGGGCATGGCCATGATTCTTTTCAAGCAGATATACAGTTTCAAGATACATTTCTGTCGATTCACTGACGCTCATAGGCACACTCCCAACTCGGTATAATTTAGAGGCCACTTAAAATTGTTAGCCTTGGTTAACACGTTGATTGTATCGCTATGACTATTGCTTGTCAAGGGATTAACTAATAAGAAATTTTAAAGTATTGAAAGGATTGGCTTTGACTTAAAACGCACTAAAAAGGTAGTGTTTGTAATACGACGGGCGTTTTAGCCTAGTGCCGCTTCGACCTAACAATTTGGTATTTCTCAAGTGGAGAAGGGTGAAGTCCTTCTAATTCAGAATGAAAAAAAGGAACAAGACGGCTAAGTCTTGTTCCGAAAAAAATATAAGTTTAGGAAACCCTAATCTTTTTATTGGCATGGTTCACTGTCATCCATGAGTTCACTTATTCGTCCATCGAAATGGACAGTGGCAGACTCTTAAGTTGTTTTCTGGTCCCACTGACTCGGTGCTTACTAAATATGTAATAAGATAGGTGCGCCGTTATCTGGTTTGTACTGGCGCTTTATAAAGGATGCCATCTAAAAGGACGGACATGGACAGTTCTCCACGGGAGAGTAGGTCAAACCCGCCTTGAGAAATGCACCAGTCATAGAAGACCCCTCTATAGTTGCTGACTATAATCTGTACCAGTTCAAATGGACTCCTATCACTTCGTATATCCTCTAGCTTCTGACCTTCCTCGACAATATCCATGAGTATTCTATAAAATGGTCTGTCTGGATCTAGAAAGCCTGAATTGTCGCTGTTGCTGTCTAACATATAACCATAATAACGCCCATTAGTTCCCAGCCGACTTCTTCACCAATCCACGTATATACATATTTTGTAAAGGCCATAAGCTTTTCCGGTGTGGTTGGAAGAGTATCAATTGTTTTCTTGTAGTTGAGATAATGGTTGTCGTCATCCATGTAATGTTCGTTGAGAACATCGGATTTCGTGTCGAAATGAGTGTAGAAAGATCCCTTTGAAACATCAGCTTCATTGGTGATTTGTGCAATGCTGACATTGTGGTAGCCATACTTCTGAAAGAGCTTAATAGAAGTCGCCTGAATACGTTCCTTTGTCTCGAGAGACTGGCGTTGCCTAAATGTTAAATTTTCTTTTAGAATTTTCCATAAAAAACCCCCACTTTTGTGGTTGACGAAAAGACTCATGCCATGCTATACTGACCGCAGTCACTGACCGCGGTCATTGACTGCGGTCAATATAGTTTTCATGAGGTAAAGCTTATTGCCGTTTATGTTGTATATGTTAATAGTATAACATTGAAAATTGAACAATCAACAGGGGGAGTGGATTATTATGTCTGCTGGAAAGAAGAAGGGCTTTAGCTCTATGGAAGTTCTTGCGCTTGCTTTTGGCGCGATGATCGGTTGGGGATGGGTCATCCTTTCAGCCTTTGGGTAAGAGATGCTGGTGTGTTAGGGGCATCGATCGCATTCTTACTTGGTGGCGCAATGGTACTCTGTATCGGAATGATTTACGGAGAATTGACCTCTATGATGCCGAGTGATGGTGGTGTCATGAATTTTATTCAGTCAGCTTTCGGACGACGTGCTTCGGCAGTTATCGGCTGGTTGATAATTCTGGCATACGCATCTATTGTGGCTTTTGAAGCTGTGGCATTTGCTGATGTGTTCAATTTTATGATGGACGGACGTTTAAGTTTTGGGTCCCTGTATCAAATTGGGGGCAACGACATTTACGTGGGGTGGCTGTTTGTGGCACTGGCTGCATCGGCTGTAATGACGGCTATCAATCTGAAAGGCGCAGATTGGGCGGTTAAAGTACAGAGTCTTGTAACGGCAATTATACTTGTTTCTGGACTGATTTTACTTGTTGGCAATATTCCAGCTGGGGCTAATGTTGAAGCACTTGGTAATGTAAAAGGTGGATTTAAAGGCATTTTCGGCGTTTTAATCATGACACCATTTATGTTCATGGGATTTGATGTTATACCTCAAACGGCTTCAACAATGGGGATTCAACCTAAGAAACTCGGTAGACTTATTGGTATCTCAGTTCTTATGGCAACAGCATGGTATGTTGGTATTTTAGGATCAGTGGGCAATATTTTAGGTATTGGCGGTGTTCCTGACGATCTTGCAGCGGTTGTGGCTATGAGTCATGCGTGGAACAGTCCTAAGGTTGGCTTTATTATGATTATTGCTGGTCTGGGAGGCATTATAACTTCATGGAATGCATTTCTTATTGGTGGCAGTTTTGCAATCAATACGATGGCAGAGCGTGATATGCTACCAAGCTGGATGGGAAAAAAGAAAAATGGAATTCCTGTAAATGCGCTTATAGTGCTTGGAACCATTTCTTCGGTGGCACCATTTTTCGGTAGAGGTGTTTTGACAAACCTGATTAATGCAGGCAGTTTTGCTATGGTTCTGGTTTATATGATGGCGGTTATATCTTTTATCAAGCTGCGTGTTGTTAAGCCAAAAGCCGATAGACCATACAAAATCAAACAGTGGAAGCTTATCAGTGGCATTGCATTGATGATGACTGTGGGTCTTATTATTTCATGCTTGCCAGGTATGCCGACAGCCTTAACTGATATTGAGCTCAATATGGTTATGGGATGGTTTGCCTTAGGTGGAGCGATTATGGCCTTTAGAAAGGTCGAGTCGCGTATGGGAAGACGCAGAAAATCAACTGTTGATCTAAGCCAAGTGACACCTGCTACAAAACGCATATAGTCTTTGAGCTGTATCGCCTTATACTATTAATTTATTTGAACTTATTTTATAAGCCTAGATTATACAATCTCAACAGGAGGTTCTAATCTAGAGCGCCTTGATTGAAATTTTTAGGAGCTGTTATTTGCGAACAGCTCCTTTTTATATGGGGATTTTTAGAGGCCAGAGGTCAGTTCCCGCCGCCACAGCCCATACGATAGGAGCTTGTGGTGCTAAACAGACAAGTGCTTGAAAAGAAATAGTGGGGAATCGAATGATCCAGTCCCCAAAATGAAAAAATCCCGACAGGTCATGATGGTTGATCACCAGGTCCTTGTCGGGATTTTAAGGCCAAATTATTATTTATTTAACTTATGCATTGTCTGAATCAATTTTGAATTCACCAACTGAGTCCTTCAGTTGACGCATCATTTCTTCTAGACCATGAATTGTTCTTGCAATCTCCTCGACTGAGGCTGTTTGTTCTTCTGTGGAAGCAGCCACTTCTTCAGAGTTGGAAGCAGAGGTTTCAGAAGCCTGCTCCACCTTTGAAATTTCATTTTTAACGTAGTCAATGGCCTGGTTGATCTTATCTGTTTTGTCTTTAAGATCAATCATTCTGTCCCTTGTCATTGTGACACCACTTTCAATGTCATTAAAGGACTCAGCCACCTGAACAAGTAGCTTGCTGCCTGTTTGTGACTCATTGCTGCCCTCGCCAATGGCTCTCAGGGCTTCTTTTGAACTGACTTGAGTTTTTTCAATCAGCATGCGGATGTTTTCTGTTGAGTTACGTGATTCCTCAGCCAGTTTGCGGATTTCATCAGCAACCACTGCAAAACCGCGGCCGTGTTCACCAGCACGAGCGGCCTCGATGGAAGCATTGAGGGCAAGCAGGTTGGTTTGTTCAGCGATGCCGTTGATAATATCAATGATAGAACCAATTTGATTGGCGATTTCGCCCATTTCTTGCATTTGAGCAGAAGCACCTTCTACGCTGGTTTGAATTTTTGTCATTTGTTCAGACATGGTTCTTACTTTTTCCTGGGCTTCCTGAACGGTTACAAAGTTGCTGTTAGACCCTTCTGCAACGGTTTCAGATGCCTGCTGAACGAGCTTGACATTGGATAGGACTTCATCCAGATTTTCAGAAGTATCATTGATGACACGAACTTGTGTCTCTGCACCTTGAGCAACTTCTTGAGTGGCAAGGGCAATTTGCTCTGTGACTTCAGTCACTTGTGTGGCTGTGTCAGAAAGTTGGGCTGTGGCTTCAAAAACATCCCCACTGATGTTGTTTATATCTCGTATCATTGATCGTAAGCTTAAAACCATTTCGTTAAAAGAGTTAGACATTTCTCCAACTTCATCTGTTGAATTGACTGTCACAGTATTGCTTAGATTCCCTGAAGCTGCATCTTTAGCAATGAGGGTGAGTCTTTTAAGAGGCTTAATGGCTATATGTATAGAGAAGTACACAATAACAGCAGAAATAATTGTTGCGATAAGACCGGTAATAACGGCCTGCATTATCATGGACTCAACGTCTCGATCAAGCTGTTCAAGCGAGATGCCTGCATTGACAATACCTATGAATTCACCGTCGACATACAGGGGAACAAGGCAGTCATAAGTGTGTATGATTTGACCTTCGAAGTTCCAATCAAATTCAGACGAGACAGGTTCTTGTGTTTCTAAAACCTTCTGTACATTGGCGTCATCCGACAGGTCCAGACCAATACGGTCTTCAATATTGTGTGCAATGGCCATAGAACTCTTATCTATAATCAGTGCATAATTGATGGAGTCGTCTGTAACGCTTTTTTCGATAACAGCTTGGAAGTTTGTGGTTTTCTTCAGTTCTTCAATGACGCTGGCTTCAATACCAACCTGAACCACATATCCATTTGCGAGTCGAGCACCGCCATATTTATACTCCTTGCCATCGACATCACTTTTGCGTACAGGTTCAGAAGTGAAATCTTTTGTGCCTGAAAAGACAGAGGAAAGGGCGTGATCGCTTGGATAAACATAATCAAGATTGCCAGACATATTTGAAAAAATAATTTTTCTAGAATTGTCAGCAATATTGATTTCACTAATGTTGAGACTCTTTGAGATATCTTCAAGATATTCATTGGTAATGACTTCTTTTGTCCAATCAGATAAGATAGACTTGTGACCTTATCAGCCAGCATGTCTTCAGTGATTTTTGAAACTCCTGAGAGAAATCAATCTGATCAGCAATTTCCCGAACCTTGTTCATGCCGTTTGTTTTGGCTTCATCAATAAGTCTTACCCTCGCTTGACCAACAAGAATTGTTGTTAGAGAAAGTGACACAATGGCCAAAATACAGACGATAACTAATGCGAGTTTCGCTTTTAAACTCATAGATATTCGTTTTTTCTTCTGTTTCATTCATAATCTCCTTAATACATAGTCCCAGTGACCTAGATCCCTATATCATGTAAAGAATAGAGACTATTTGCAGACCTGTCAACAATGTCAAAAATCTGACACTTTGTTAGAATTGTTATAAAATAAACGATTTAGACTGATAAAATATTTTTCCAAAAGTAAGAAATGTGAAAGTGTTTTCCTACTATGAGCCTTGGTAATTGAGGCAAATGACAAGGTGAGCTATCTGAAAATTTTTGAAAACATAGCTTGACAAAGGGAAAATAAATGTCTATATTGTTCTTTAAAACAAGCATATTGCAAATCGATGATGGGACATAGTAAAAGTATTGATGCTTTTTAGGGAAAAGAGTTCACCGACTGAAAGACTCTTAAGCAAATCATATTTTGAACCTAGCCCAGAGAATGTGGTAAAGCCACACGGATTGGTCCGATAAAGCCAGCACAAGATAGCATTATGCTAATTAGAGTGGTACCGCGACCTTTCGCCTCTACAAAGAGGTGAGGGGTCTTTTTTGTACGCGAAAGGCAAAGCCACTTGCATGATTTTTTGTGACAAGGTAAAAATTTGAAGCCCCTTCACATTTTTACCTTGTCACAAAAAATCATATATGGCGCGCCTCGCGACACAGAGCAACCCAAGGTTGCGCAGTGGAAATACCAAAGTATCCAAACCACCCAAGTCGAACTGCCTGCAGTTCCCAAGAAGCAACCCCAAGGTTGCGCAGTGGAAATACCAAAGTATTCAAACCACCCAAGTCGAACTGCCTGCAGTTCCAAAAACAATCAAAACCAATAATGAGAATCAACAAGGAGGTTTAAAAATGGCGAAAAAACAAACAGATGATTTTGTAAAAGAGATCACAAAAATGGAAGATGACTTTCCACAGTGGTATACGGATGTCATTAAAAAAACGGATTTGGTTGATTACTCACCCGTAAAGGGATTTATGGTTATAAAACCTTATGGCTATGCCCTATGGGAGGCCATCCAACAAGATCTTGATGCAAGGTTTAAAGCCACAGGTCACAAGAATGTCTACTTCCCACTTCTTATTCCAGAGAGCCTTTTGAATAAGGAAAAAGAACACGTGGAAGGGTTCGCACCTGAAGTGGCATGGGTGACACATGGTGGGTCCCAAGAGCTTGAAGAGAGACTTTGCGTGAGACCAACATCGGAAACCATTATTTGTTCAATGTATTCAAAATGGCTGCGCTCTTATAGAGAACTGCCTTACTTATATAATCAGTGGTGCTCGGTTGTACGGTGGGAAAAATCAACACGCCCATTCTTAAGAACATCAGAGTTCCTGTGGCAAGAAGGACACACCCTGCATGAAACCGCAGACGAAGCACAAGAAGAAACGCTTCAAATGCTTTCGATTTACAAGCAAATGTGTGAGGAACTCTTAGCCATCCCAGTTGTAGATGGTCTAAAAAGTGAGAGTGAAAAGTTTGCAGGAGCCCATCAAACCTACACAATAGAAGCTCTTATGCATGATGGAAAAGCCCTTCAGTCAGGCACTTCACACAACTTGGGTCAGCACTTTACAAAGGCCTTTGATATATCCTTCCAAGGACGTACAGGGGAAGAAGAGCACCCATTCCATACATCGTGGGGGTATCCACTCGACTTATTGGTGGACTCATCATGGTACACAGTGACAACAGAGGTCTTGTTCTACCGCCTCGAATTGCACCAACACAGGTCATGATTATACCAATCGCACAGAAGAAAGAAGGGGTTCTTGACAAGGCCTACGAACTTAAGGCTGCCCTTCAAAATGCTGATATTCGAGTGGATATTGACGACAGTCCAAATCAGTCTCCTGGCTGGAAGTTTAATGAATACGAAATGAAGGGCATGCCACTTCGCGTAGAAATTGGTCCAAGAGATATAAAAAACAATCAAGCTGTTGTTGTAGAAGAGACACCTTGAAAACAGTTCATTTCTCTTGATGATTTTGACAAGACAATCTCAGACCTTCTTGAGACAATGCAAAGTGAAATGCTAGAAAAGGCAAGGGAAGAAAGAGACAAAAAACATATGCCATTGAAAGCTATGAGGATTTCAAAGTCAAGCAAAAAGAAAATCCTGGTTTTGCAAAGGGTATGTGGTGCGGTTGTCCAGAGTGTGAAGCAAAAATCAAGGAAGACACAGGCGCGACTATCCGTTGTATTCCATTTGAACAAGAAGATCTTGGACCAACATGCCACTTCTGTGGTGAGCCTGCAAAGCATATGGTTTATGTGGCGAGGGCCTACTAATTTATCAAGAATGAATCAGGTTAAAAATCGCCTGAGACGGATAAAGCAATAATATAAATTAAGAAGAAATGACCATAATAAAAACGAGGCCACTGAACATTCAAATGTTTGGTGGTCTTTTTCTATGCCCGTCAAGGAAGAGCCCTATAGAATTTACAACAAGAAACAAGAAACAAGAAACAAGAAACAAGAAAACAAGAAACAAGAACCTAGATTGGATTTTGCAAACGCATAACATGTCAATCTTTTATACACGGGAAATGCACAAAACCACAATAGCAGGGAATGACTTGGTTATGATTTCTAAATAATGGTATGATATTTTTAAGTAGACAGAGCCACCACAATGAATGTATATTCCATAATGGGTGAATTTAAGAATTCTTGAATACATTTATCTGCAGTCCTCAAAAGGGCTAAAATAGAGACCTTACCCCTACGAAATACATTAAAAGAACCATGAAGTGACCCTATGCAAGGCAGTGAAAAACGTATATTATGTGTTAAAACATTTAAATTAAGCGTTTACAAAATTGCGCAAGCAAGTCAGTGGGTGACCATTATTCTGCGGGTTGCTCAAACATGTGTTAGGAGGTTTATGTGTTTTTTACAAGACAACCGCTGGTTGAATCAGTTATGAGTAAAATGATGCCTAAAATTTACGAACAAGGCTCTATTTACGAAGCTCTAACATATATGCTACATAGTGGTACGACAGATATATTTGTGACAGATAAAGATGATGTTATTATCGGCCTGATCACAATGACAGACATTTCTCGAATGGTGAGAAATGATGAAGGCCTTGATCTCCCTGTCTGGATGAAGATGCGCAAGAATATGATCACCATTGAGGTTGGAACATCAATTTTGACCGCCCGTGATCTTATGATTAAAAACAATGTGGGTCGAGTGCCAGTCGTGAGAGACGGACGGATTTGCGGTGTTATACGAAACAATGAAATCATGAAGCACTTTTACATGAACATGGAAGAATCATGGAAGCGCCTAAATATATTCATTGATTCCCTACATGAGTCAGTCTGTGTGGTAGACGCTGTGGGAGAAGTGGTTATATGGAACAAGCAGTCAGAGGAGCTATACGGATTAAGTGCCGATGAAGTGATTGGCAAACCTCTGAGCACATATTTCCCAGATGCTCTTATTCTCCAAGTCCTTAAGACCAAGACAGACCATGACAGTGTTTGTCATGAACCGAGACCAAACTATCAGGTGGCTATTAGTGCGTCCCCTCTTTTTGCGGATGATGGCACATTTATTGGAGCCATATCGTCGGAACGAGATATTTCAGAGGTTAAGCAGTTAAGTGACGAGTTGTCCCGTATGAATGAAACGGTGCACTACCTTGAAAAATGGTGGATTCCATAGGCGAGAACGTTTTTGGCACCATCATTGGGACAAGCCCAGTGATAAAAGAGTCTATTGAGCTTTCAAAGCGGGTTGCAAAATCAACGGCCAGCATTCTTATACGGGGTGAAAGTGGCACCGGAAAAGAAGTTTTTGCTAGGGCCATCTACAAGGAAAGCGGCTGTGAAGGCCTTTTCATACCTGTTAACTGTAGCGCCGTGCCAGACCAGCTTTTTGAGAGTGAATTTTTTGGCTATGAGTCAGGAGCCTTTACAGGAGCTAGTAAAAAGGGAAAAATGGGTATTTTTGAACTGGCAAATAACGGTGTTGTCTTTCTTGATGAGATCGCAGACTTGCCGATGCATATGCAGGCAAAACTCCTTCGAGTCTTACAGGAAGGGGAAGTTAGACGGGTTGGTGCTGAGAAAAATAGGGAGATTAACTGTCGTATAATCTCGGCAACCAACAAAGACCTAAAGAAGATGGTTATTGATGGCACCTTCCGAGAAGACTTATACTTTAGGTTGAATGTTATTCAACTTTCCTTGCCACCTCTTCGGGAACGAAAGGAAGACATTGAAGTTCTTGCATATAGCTTTCTAAAAGAAATCAGTCAGAAAAATAAAATGCAAATGCAATCATAGAAGATGGTGTCATAGAAGCCTTGCAGTTTTACGAGTGGAAGGGCAATATCAGAGAGCTTAAGAATATAGTAGAATCTATGACTGTTCTTAGTGAAAACGGCAAGATCACCATAGACTCTGTACCAAAATATATTCTTAAAGATGTTGATCCATCAGAATTTACACACACTGTCCTGCTCGATGATGATATGGACTTAATCAAGAAGATAGAGCGTGTTGAAAAACAGACAATCGAAAAAGCACTCGAATTGTCGGGCGGCAAGAAGGCCAAAGCAGCCAAGCTTCTTAAAATACCAAGAAGCACCCTGTATTATAAAATTGAGCAGTATAACATAGACGTTTAGGTCCTTCTTACTTCAAGTTTGAAAACAAAATAGACCAGTGACACTGGACCGCAAATTCCCATAAGGGGTTTTTGCGTCTTTTTAATTCTTTTAACAATATAGTGGTTTGTTTGTTGAAAGTCATACGTAAGCATAATTTCGAAGAGAAGCAAAATTGTGAAAAAATAGGCGATTCATCATGGTTTGATCGGGTGGACGCCTATTATATAGGAAGCTTAGAACTTTCATAAAAATCATACAATTTTAAATAATGTCAAAATACCGACACGTGTCAGAAAACTGACGAAACCTCCACGAGGGTCTGTTTAACTTACTCCATAATTCGAATGAATAAAAACCACCAAAAAGGTGTCAGTATTTTGACGTTTTCAATAAAATTCTTGGGAAAAGGCTGAAAATAAGCTGTAATTGTAAAAAAATGTAGGGCTTATATTAAAAACGCAAATGCCGAACCAAATCTTATTTATTTTTTTTATAATTCCATAAACCTGTTGTTTCAAGGCTTTGCTAGGGGTATACAAAAATGTTTTGACATAACTTTATCAAAGTTGGCACGGATAATGCGTTAAGAATATAACGGAATAAGAAATGCTGAAAGGAGGCATGATGTCATGAATGATTCAATAATACGTCTTCCACTGAAACAACATGTTGGCGCACCCTGTGAGCCTGTTGTTGAAGTAGGGGCAGATATAAAGCGCGGACAGCTGGTTGCAAAACCAACTGGTCTTGGCGCAAGAATCCACGCAAGTGTGGATGGCACAGTTAAAAGTGTCACTGAAAATGAAATTCAGATTGAGAAGCACGCTGAACAATCTGATTCATTTGAACCAATTGAAGCATTTAAAACAAACTTAGAAGCGGTTGAACTGGCTGGTATTGTAGGTGCCGGCGGTGCAGGATTCCCAGCACATGTTAAGTTCAACGTTGATCTTGCCGGAGGTGTGGTTATTGCCAACGCCGCAGAATGTGAACCTGTGCTAAAGCACAATGTCGCATACATGGAGTCTTCGGCAGAGCAGATTGTAAAGGGTCTGGCTTACGTTATGGAAATGACAAAAGCATCTAAGGGTCTGATTGCAATCAAACCAAAACATAAAATGGCTTGTTCGGTCTTTGAAAAGCATGTGGCCAACTACAGTTCTATTGAACTGGGTCTATTGCCTGACATGTACCCAGCAGGTGACGAGCGTGTTATCGTAAGAGAACTGCTTGGTGTAGAACTAAAGCCTGGTCAGCTTCCACTGGAAGCAGGCGCGGTTGTGTCAAACACTGAGACGCTTAAAAACGTGACACGTGCCATCGAAGAAAAGCGCCCAGTTATTTCAAAAGACTTAACAGTGGGTGGCCGAGTAAAAGATGCAAAAGAAGGTCGAGTGTTCATGGATGTGCCTCTAGGCACACCAGTTGGTGAACTTATCGAAGCTTGTGGCGGATTTGAAATCGGCTCAGGCGAAATTGTAATGGGTGGGCCATTCACGGGCAAGAGAAGCTCAAGTGAAGATGTCGTAAATAAAATGACAGGCGGTATCCTAGTGGCAACAGAATTCCCAAATGACAAACGTAAAGTTGGTGTGATTGCCTGTGAGTGCGGCGCAGATGAGCCGCGTCTAAGAGAAATCGCTGAGTCAATGGGTGCTGAAGTTGTTGCAGCAGAGAAATGCAAGAGAATGACAGAAGTCAACGGCCGTTTTAGATGTGATCTACCAGGTTCATGTCCTGGACAGACTGAGAAAGTTCTAAAGTTACGCAAGGAAGGGGCACAGATCATTCTGACTGGCACTTGCGAGGATTGAACGAACACAGTCATGAAAGTGGCACCTAGGTTAGGTGTCCCGGTATATCACAGCACAGACCACGTTCTAAGAGGCGCAGGTCACAGGCTGTATAGAAGAACTAAATCATAAGTGAAGTGAACCTCTCGATTAAGTCGAGTTGAGCTAAGCAGTCTGGGGATTCCCACGGTCATGGTGCCCTGGACTGCACCCGAATATATAAAATAATTTTGTTGAGTTAAGGAGGCGATTGTATGTCGATTACTGCCGAAACGGCTAAGGCGCATGCAAAGGATCCAGCGGTTTCATGCTGTAGATTCGAAGCGGGTACAATTTTTGATGTAGCAAATCTTGAAGATCCAGCTATATTTCCAGATCTAGAGGACTCAGGTCTTCTTGAAATTAATGATGATTGCCTGACGATTGAACAGGTACTAGGCGCAAAGCTTATTGAAACAGTTGACGCGTTAACACCACTTAAGGCTGAAATGTTTGAAGGCCTAAACGCTGTTGAAGCGGCTCCAGCGGAAGCTGAAGTTGTTGAAGAAGTTGTTGAAGCAGCACCAGCACCAGCTCAAACTGTTGCAGCTGTTCAGCAAACAACATATGGAGGTCAGGTCTTGAAGATTGAAATCGGTGAAGGCAAGGATATCAAACTTGAAATTCCTATGTCTGTTGCATCTGCACCAGCTGCTGTAGCGCAGACTGCTGCACCAGCACCAGTTGCTGAAGCTGCTGCGACTTCTGCTCCTGCAGTTGCTGCACCAGTTGAAGAAAAAAGTTGTTCGTGAACTAAACGAAAAAGCACTACAAAATCACAGAAGTTTTAACTGGTCCTGAAACAAAGATCGAAGGCAGCACACTTTACGTACGTGAAGACATCTGTAAAGATGCAGTTGCACAAGATGATCTTGTTGTAGATATGAAGTTTGAAATCATCACACCAGCTATGTACGACAAGTACAGTGAAACAATCATGGACGTTCAGCCTATCGCAACTAAAGAAGAAGGCGAAATCGGTCATGGTATCACTAGAACACTTGACGGCGTTATCGTTGTTCTAACAGGTGTTGATGAAAATGGCGTTCAGATTGGTGAATTCGGTTCTTCTGAAGGTATCATCGAGCGTAACGTAATGTGGGGACGTCCTGGTGCTCCAGACCACGGTGAATTCTTCGTTAAGACAGAAGTAACAATCAAAGAAGACACTGGTATGGAAAGACCTGGTCCATTCGCAGCACACAAAGCATCTGATTTTATCACACAAGAAATCAGAAACGCACTTAAAGAAGTGACTCGTGAGCCAGATCACGTTGAAACACTAGCTCAAAAGAGACGCAAGGGCAACAAGAAAGTTGTAATCATCAAGGAAATCATGGGTCAGGGTGCAATGCACGATAACCTAATCCTTCCTGTTGAGCCAGTTGGCGTTCTTGGCGGCAAGCCAAACGTTGACCTTGGTAACGTTCCAGTTATGCTTGCTCCTACAGAAGTACTTGATGGTGGTATCCACGCCCTAGTTTGTATCGGTCCTGCATCGAAAGAAACAAGCCGTCACTACTGGAGAGAGCCACTTGTAATGAAGGCGATGAACGATGAAGAAATCGATCTTTGTGGTGTCATCTTCGTTGGTTCTCCACAGGTTAACTCTGAGAAATTCTACGTATCAAACCGTCTTGGTATGATCGTTGAAGCTCTTGACGTTGATGGTGCTATCATCACAACTGAAGGCTTCGGTAACAACCACATCGACTTTGCGAGCCACCACGAACAAGTTGGTTCAAGAGGTATTCCAGTTGTTGGTATGACATTCTCTGCAAACCAAGGTGCTCTTGTTGTAGGTAACAAATACATGACAAACATGATTGACCTGAATAAGTCTGAACTAGGTATCGAGAACGAAATCCTATCAAACAATACTCTTTGTCCAGAAGACGCAATGCGTGCTCTTACAATGCTAAAGGCCGTTATGTCTGGCGAAGAAATCAAGTCTCCTGAGCGTAAGTGGAATCAAAATGTTAAGCTTAGCAACGTTGACACTATCGAACGTGAACTAGACACTGAAGTCGAACTTACAAAAAATGAGCAATCTCTAAAGATGTCTAAGAAGCGCCAAGAAATTTAATGAAGCAGATTCAACAAACTAAGTTGAATAATATATAGAGAAAATTTGAACGTATTGGAGGCATATATGCGCGAGCTAAAGTATCAAAGTAACCCAATGTATATGGAAGGCATCATTGTTGCCATTCACGATGGGGCTGTAACTATGGATCTGAAGGGCCGTCTTGGTACTCTGAAAGTTCCTAGACGTATGTTAATTTCAGATTATGAACTACAGCTTGGCCAAGAAGTTGGCTTCATGATGGGACATCCAGAAGTGGTATCTGCTGAGCCGTGCGAACAATACGTCAATAATCTACATCAGAAGAAATAAGGAGGACGAAATGGTGTATAAACCAGTTTCGGGGCTTCAATCGGAAATCTTCGTTCCGATTACACCACCACCAGTGTGGACCCCTATCACAAAAGAACTGAAAGAAATGCGCGTTGCTATGGCTACTGCAGCAGGCGTACATCTAAGAACAGACAAGAGATTTAACCTAGCGGGTGACTTCACTTTCCGTGTAATCCCGGGTGACGCACCATCTGCAGACATGATGGTATCTCACGGTGGTTACGATAATGGCGACGTAAACAAGGACATCAACTGCATGTTCCCAATCGATCGTCTTCGTGAACTTGCTGAAGAAGGTTTTATCAAAGAAGTTTCGCCAGTACACTTCGGTTTCATGGGTGGCGGCGGCGACCAAACGAAATTTACAGAAGAAACAGGTCCAGAAATTGCTCGTCAGTTAAAAGAAGCTGATGTAGACGCTGTTCTTCTGACAGCTGGCTGAGGGACTTGCCACCGTACTGCTGTTATTGTACAGCGTGCGATAGAGGAATCGGGGATCCTACGGTTATTATTGCGGCATTACCACCAGTTGTTCGTCAAAATGGTGCACCACGTGCAGTTGCTCCACTTGTTCCAATGGGTGCAAACGCAGGCGCTCCAAATGATAAAGTCATGCAAACAAATATTGTTAAGGAAAGTCTTGAAGAGATGATGAAAATGTCATCTGCTGGTAAGATTGTTCCACTGAACTACGAATACATTGCACAAGTTTAGAATTTGAAAAGGGTGATGACATGTCTAAGGAAAGAGTGATCCGAAGACTGACAATCAGATCTTTTCATGTTTCATCAGTTGAGCTCGGAGATAAAACCGAGCTCAGCGGTGAAACGTTGACACTTGATATCTCATTGATTAAGCAAATTGTTGATTCTGACTCTCGAATCAGAGACATATCCGTAACGGTAATTCCGCCAAGGGCGACAGCGCCTGAGAAACATGATGTGGAGATCAATACCATTATGGATATTGTTCCTATTTCAACGAAAGTGATAGGCTCAATCGGTGAGGGTGTGACACATACACTTACAGGTGCGGTTGTTATGTTAACGGGTTGTGATGAGAATGGGAAACAAATGGCTGAGTTCGGATCGTCCGAAGGGATTCTTTCAGAGAGTCTTGTGCTTGGAAGAGCAGGCACACCAGCAGAAACAGATTTCATTATTCACGTCGATGTGACACTGGTACATGAAAACGAAGCGGACCGAAACCAACCTATGGCAGCGTTTAGAGGGTGTGATATATTTGTACAATCTATCCGTAAGCCCCTAAAGGCCATCAATGGTCGATTGGCGAGTGAAAGCCACATATTTGAAGACAAAGTGAGACCTGGCAAAAAGAAAGTGCTTATTATGAAGCAAGTGGCAGGTCAAGGTGCTATGTATGATAATATGCTTTTTCCAGATGAACCATCTGGTTTTTCAGGTGGAAAGTCAATTATTGATATAGGCAATGTGCCGATGATTTTATCTCCAAATGAATATCGGGATGGAGCACTAAGGGCTATGACATAGGAGGCGCAAATGGGAATAGGACCATCTACTAAAGAAACGTCGCTTCATCATTTTCGCGATCCACTACTGGATGTTGTCGGTAATGATGATGATATTGATCTGGTAGGTGTACTCGTTGTAGGCACACCTCAAGGAAATACTGAAAAAATGTTTGTCGGTGAACGAGCAGCGGCTTGGGCAGAAGCAGCCCGAGTGGACGGCGTACTAATATCTGTCGATGGCTGGGGAAACTCTCACGTCGATTACGCTAACACTATTGAAGCACTAGGCAAAAGGGGAATACCCGTCTCTGGATTAAGTTTTCAGGGTGTTCAAGGTCGATTTGTTGTAACCAATCCGTACATGGATACAATCGTTGATTTCAATAAGTCCAAGGACGGCATTGAAACAGAGGTTGTTGGTGAAAATAACAGTGAACAGATTGGATGCGAGAAAGGCACTGGCCTTTTTAAAACTGAAAATGCGTTAAACATCTGTTTTTTTAGAAGCTTCAAAGTGAAAAAAATAACAATTTAGAGATTTAGATCAGCATTAATGAGTGAGAGGAGATTCAAAGTGAAAGCAATCAGAAGTCTAAATGTGGTGGATTCACATACTATGGGCGAACCTACAAGAATTATTGTGGGTGGCGTACCTAATATTCCTGGCAAACAATGGCAGAAAAGAAGAACTTTCTAGAAGATAAAATGGATAACCTGAGAACAGCAGTTATGCATGAACCAAGGGGACATGGCGATATGTTCGGTTCTATCATAACACCTCCAGTGAACGATGACTCTGATTTCGGAATCATTTTCATGGATGGCGGCGGCTACCTAAACATGTGTGGTCACGGTTCTATCGGAGCTATCACTGTAGCTATTGAAACAGGTATGATCGAAGTGGTTGAGCCATTTACAGAAGTAAAAATGGACACGCCAGCTGGTCTGATCACTGCACGTGCAGCGGTTAATGACGGCAAGGTTAAAGAAGTTTCTATCGTAAATGTTCCAGCTTTTAACTTCATGCAAGATGTTGTAGTGCCAGTCCCATCTATTGGTGATGTGGAAATGGATATTTCTTTCGGTGGCAGCTTCTTTGCTATTGTTGATGCAAGAAAATTAAATGTAAAAGTAGAGCCAAACAACGCATCTAAGCTTCTTGATATGGGTCTAAAAATTCGCGATGCTGTTAACGAGCACGTTGAAGTTAGACACCCAGAGCTAAGCCATATCAATAAGGTTGATCTTGTTGAGTTTTTTGATGATCCTTCTCATGAAGACGCTGACTACAAAAATGTGGTTATTTTTGGTCAGGGTCAAGTGGACCGATCACCATGCGGAACAGGAACAAGTGCAAAACTGGCAACACTTCATGCAAAAGGCCAAATTGGCCACGACGAGCTATTTGTATACGAAAGTATCCTTGGCACGTTATTTAAGGGGAGAATTGTGGGTGAAGAGATGGTTGGTAAAGAAAAAGCAATCATTCCTGAGATCACAGGTTCAGCTTATATTACAGGCTTTAACCACTTCATCATTGATCCAGAGGATCCAGTGAAGTACGGTTTCAGCTTGAAATAGATTACACAATCATTAAGGAGGAAGACTATGTTAACAGCTGTATTAGGCGTACTGGGGGACTAACGGCATGGTTCTCAGTGATGTTCGGATTGGACTTTGCTAAGAACAAGAATAACCTTGAGGACAATTCTTGGCCGAAGGTTATGGGTATTGGTTTTGTTACAAACTTCTTTGATACGCTAGGTATTGGTTCTTTTGCACCAACCACTGCACTACTAAAAGGTTTTAAACAAACGAAAGACCGTGTTCTACCAGGTACACTCAATGTATCTTGTACGATTCCGGTGGTCCTAGAAGCATTTATTTTATTCAAGTTATCGAAGTGGAAACTGTAACACTAGTCAGCATGCTTGCTGCAGCAACAATCGGCGCATGGATTGGTGCTGGTTTTGTATCTAAGCTTCCTGAGAAGAAGATTCAAATGATCATGGGTGTTGCCCTACTAATCACTGCAGGCCTTATGGCTGCTGGTCGTCTAGGCATCATGCCTGGTGGCGGCGAAGCAATTGGTCTTACAGGTGCAAAGCTTATTATCGCTGTAGTGGGTAACTTTATTCTAGGTGCTCTAATGACTGCAGGTATTGGTCTATACGCACCATGTATGGCTCTTATTTACTTCCTAGGCATGTCACCGGCTGTTGCTTTCCCAATCATGATGGGTTCTTGTGCATTCCTAATGCCAGCAGCATCTGTGAAGTTCGTAAAGACAGGTGCATACGACCGTCGTGCGGCAATGGGTATTACAATAGGTGGTATTGTTGGTGTATTCATCGCAGCTTACTTTGTTAAGTCGCTTCCACTTGAGATTCTGACTTGGTTAGTAATCGGCGTTATCCTGTACACGTCAATCACTATGCTTAAATCTGCTTCAAAGCCAGCTTCTGGAGCTGACAACGCTGCAGCATAAGCAAGTTATTCATTAAATGACTTTACTTTCACAATCAGTAAAACCTTGTTCCTTTGGAGCAGGGTTTTTCTTTTGCTATAATAGTAGAAGAACAGTTGACCACTTAAAAATAAAAAACCTTCCTAGAACGATTGATTCATAAATATCTAATAGCTATAAGGATAGCTATGGGGGAATATATGCTGATATTTTGAAAGTTAAAATATCAGTTTATGAGGTCAAATCAGACTGATCGATTTATATGATAGGGCAAGGTTAAAGTTTTATGAATCAAAGAGTTAGGATATAAGTGGATTAGGAATACCTTGATCCATACAAATTTACGGCAAACCAATAGGAGGCGTGGACAATGAAAAATTTATGGACAACAATTCATGTCAAAAACATGGATGACTCAGTTGCGTTTTATACTGAAGTTCTTGATTTAACTGTGGACAAGCGTTATAGCCCTGCAGAAGGTGTTGAAATTGCATTTCTTGGCAGTGGTGAAACAAAGTTTGAACTTATCAGCACACCTCAAAATGACGTGACATTCACCAGTCATGTTTCCACAGGCTTTTCTGTCGACTCGGTGGATGCCTACATAGAACATTTAAAGGACAAGGGGATAGAAATCATTGAAGGTCCTGTTGCACCAAACCCATATGTGAAGTTTTTCTATATTCTTGATCCCAACGGATATCGTATTCAGTTGGTGGAAAACACAAGCCCAGATGGGTCTAAATTAAATTGGTCTTTGGTAAGACGAGAAGTAGAAAGGAATTGGCATGAGTAAAGTAACATGGAAACCTGGTACAATGATATACCCTGTGCCAGCAGCTATGATCACTTGTGGGTCTGAACCGGAAAACTACAATATAATAACCATTGCCTGGACTGGGACAATAAATACAGCCCCAGCCATGACATATATATCTGTAAGGAAGGAACGTCACTCTTATAACCTTATAAAAGAGTCTTCAGAGTTTGTCATTAACCTGACCACAGAGGCCCTGGTTCACCCAACGGATTTTTGTGGCGTTCGCTCGGGAAGAGATGTCAATAAATTTGAAGTGACCGGTTTAACGCCAGAGCCGGCCACCCATGTGAAGGCACCACTTATTAAAGAGTCTCCAGTGAATATTGAGTGCCGTGTGACACAGGTTATAGAACTGGGAAGTCACGATATGTTCATGGCAGAAGTCCTTGCTGTCCATGCTGATGAAGCTTACTTTGATGAAAAAGGTAAGTTCCACTTAGACAAGTCACGTCCAATCTGCTACAGTCACGGGGCTTATTTTGGTCTTGGAGACCAGCTTGGAACCTTTGGCTACTCTGTTATGAAGAAAAAGACAAAACAGCAAAAAGAAAGAAAAAGAAAGACCAGTGAGACCTTTGGAGCGCCTAATGGTCCGAAGAACAAGACCAAGCGAAAGGCCAGCTCCAGTAAGAAAAGAAAGTGGTTCGAAAACTTCTAAAAAACGTCATACAAACAAAAAAAAAGACCTAGAAAGGTCTTTTTGTTTTTTTGGAATACTGGTTGAATCTTTGTAAATTGAAAAGGTCTTATATAACACTTTGCATAAAAAACATTCTGCATAAAAGAAAAAGACTCACATAGGACAGAAGAAGAGACAGCGTTGGTGTCAAAATCCATCCAAAGGAAATTCGTCCCAGCTTTTTTAGATTTATATTCCGATCGCCCTTGGCAATGCCTATGCCAATTATCGCCCCTACAACAGCCTGTGAACTGGATACAGGTACAAGTGGAAGGGCTGGCAGATTAAGTGAGAGCAAGAAATTTTGAAGGGATACAGATGCAAATATAAAAAGGACGAAAGAACTTGATAAAACCACCACAAGAGCTGTGGCGGGAGAAATCTTATAAAGATTGTTGCCAACTGTGGTCATAACATTTTTAGAATATGTGAAAATGCCCACAGAAATGGCCAAGGCACCTATAAAAAACAAAATTTGAGTCTTGCTGACTGTGAATAGGCCCAGGTCTAAAGCATTGATCTCCACAGCGTTGACAAAGACCCCATAACATTGGCAATGTTATTTGCACCTAAAGAATAGGCTCCAAAGGCTCCTACAAGGATAAGACTGAGCCGAATCCAGTAATGGCGCATGAAGAGGTTCATTTTCATGGTCTTGGTTCGGTGCTTGAAAATTTTATAAAAAATGATTGAAAAACTTGCAGATAAGACAGGGCAGAGCACCCAGGTCATAACAATTTTCGAGAGCGTATCAAAACTTGTTGGGCTGGAAGAGAAAAGATTCCATCCAACAATGGCTCCAACAATAGACTGCGATGTGGATACCGGGAGGCCATACTTGGTCATAATAAATATGGTTACAGCAGAAGAAAGCGCCACAATAAAGGCACCGGAAAGGGAAGAAATCGACCCAAGCTTTCCAAGGGTATGGCTGGCGCCCGATCCGCTGGCAACTGCCCCTATAATTACAAAAATACTCATTATAATGGCAGCGGTTCGAAATTTTACAACTTTTGCACCAACAGCTGTTCCAAATAGATTGGCTGCATCATTGGCACCAAGAGACCAGCCGAGAAAAAGTCCGCTTGAAATATAAAAAATTGTGAGCAACATAATATCACCTAGACTTCTCTTTTAATTGTGAAAATAGTGAGCTTGTCACTGATCACTTTAGCGGTGTCGGCAATGTTAGAAACCTTGCTGATAAATCGTTTGAGCTGCATTTTTTCGCTGAGGTCATGAACTTCTCCACCATTGAAGATTTGGTCGTTGATTTTATCCTCTATTAAGTCAGCCTCATGTTCGAAAAATTTGACTTTGCTTGTATGTGATGATACCAAATGCACTTCGTGGAAGAAGGTTCGAGTGGCTGTGAGAAGTGTTTCAGCAGATGCCACCGAGTTCTTTGTCATATCGAGAATATCCTTGTGAAGACCGGTGGGAAAATTTGGTTTTTGAATGTGAATGTCCTTCGTGATTTCCTCAGCCATGTCAATAATGTCATCCAGGCTTTAACCAAGGAAAGGACATCAGCCCGTGTATCGGGGAGAAGCATATACTTATAAAGGGAGACCTTGATCTCCTTTTCCAGCTCATCCGCTTCGGATTCAAGATCATTGATACGGAGCATGTGGTCTTTATAAGTGGCTGTATCATCTTCTAAGTAATGGCTCATTGCAGACTCAAATAGGGTTAAACTATTTGAGATAGTATCCAGAAACTTTTCGATTTTAAGTTGAGTTCTACAGATTTTTGAAAAATGAATTCATTTAAGTTCCCCCTCTGTCTATTGATACCACTTATGCATGTCGATAAAACGATAGAACGGATCCATTTGATAGTAACATAAAATATGAAAGATATAAATTTGACTTAGAATTTTGGGTATCATATTACAAATGATACAAAATGTAATATTCGTTTTGTTTGGCAACAAATGTGAAAAAACTTTTATCGACATTATTCGACACAGTTTGGCAAATGGAGTATAATAAAGTCCTACAATATTCGAATAACTTAGTGCAAGTGGAGGTGACAGCAATGTTTCCGCAGATGAGAGTCTATATATCAGGCCTTCGTGGCATTGATAAACTAAATGTGTGTGATAATTGCAAAGTGGATGTGGGATGTACAGAGTGTTTCCAGGAGCGCTTTATCAAAGTGGAACCTGTTCTCTTTGCGGATATAAAGGCAATATAGTGAATGTGGCAATAGCAAGAAAAGTCATGGAGCTTGGCATTAATCCCATAGACTATGCCACCCATGGTCAACTGCTTGTGTATTCAAGTGGCTACTAAAAGGAATAGATAATAGGGCAAGAGAGACAGCGATGTCATGAAGGCGTGGATTGCTAACAGAAATTTCACAGTGTGTACATATTTCGTTAATAATTACACTTTATAATGTACACATAGATAAGTAATCCCCCTACAAAAATAGATTGATATAGTTGTATGCATCCTCCCCCCTAATGCATATAAGAAGAACACAACCCCAAGACCGCAAAAGCGGAGTGGGTTGTTTTTGCGCGAAATGCAAAGCAAGGCAGTTTAAATGACAAGCTCAGGATCTGAGAGTTCACTCTCAAGTCCTGAGCTTGTCATTTAAAACTATCTGGCGCGCATCGCGACAGAAGCAATCAAAGATTGCTCTGTGCCATAGTATGTGCAAGGACAGAAGCAATCAAAGATTGCTCTGTGCCACAGTATGTGCAAGGACAGAAGCAATCAAAGATTGCTCTGTGCCACAGTATGCGCAAGAAAGAAGCAATTGAAACCCATCTTATAAGTCGAGTAAATACGATTTACGGTAGGAAAAAGCATACTTTTAACAGGCCTTTCTTGTGTGTCAACGTGATATAATTAATCTATATAGAAGCCTAAATGCTTTGTGAAGGTTCGTATTTCACAGGCAATCTAGGAAAATGGTGTGGTGTGGACGGAGGATAACATGTATACGGTTGGCAGGGAAATAGAGAATGCCATACAATCTATGATCAGTGTTTCTGAAGCCTTTGCAAAAATGCAGGCAAAGCTAGATGAGACAAACAATGATCTGGGGATGCTGGAAACACTTTTGATGTGTCCAAGTACATAGGGTCTGATATTGAACCCCATATGGTTATGAATGTGCTTGAAGACAGCGTTAAGGGGGTATTTGGAGCCAGTTACAGCCAAGTGGTTTTCGATGAAAAGTGGAGACATTTGAGCAACTCCAATGATTTGTATGAGCATTTTGATTTTGAAACACTTGATGACAATGTAGAGGATATTCTCGTTGTTGACGATTTGTCAAAGTCAGAAATGACTGCCTTAAGTGATGGATCTGCAATCTTAATCAGGCTTGGAATTGGGAAGGACACTTATGGATTTCTTGTGTGCTATTGGGCGCGAAGCTGTGAAATCAATAAGAGTAAAATTATTTTTTTGCAAATAATAAGCACCCAGGTGAGTGTTTATTTAAAGAGCGCATGTCTTGTGGAAGAGTTTAAGGAAATGGCTGTGTTAGATCCCTTAACAGGAATTTATAATAGGTCATACTTTTCTAATATTGAAGCCACATCCATGCCGGCGCTAGGTGAGAGCATAATCATGTTTGACATTGATCATTTTAAACAAGTCAATGATACCAAGGGCCATCCCTATGGGGACAAAATACTGATAGGGTTTGCAAACATATTAACGGATGTATCTAAAAAAAATGATAGTGTGGCCTTTAAATATGGTGGTGAGGAATTCATTATTCGTGCCTATGGTGGGAAAGACCATGCCCATAAAATTGCCTATGAAGCGTGCAGTCGTTTTAAAGAAGAGACGGGATACACGGTTAGTGCGGGCATAAGCACTGTGGGAGATTCATGTAAGGTGGCCACATATACAAACTTAGTGGCTCTGGCCGATGAAGCGCTATATGTTTCCAAGCAGTGTGGACGGGATAGAATCACCCATTCAACAAGTGACATTCAGCTTTTAAAGAAGGCCTCAAAGTCTTTATCGAGTTTATTGTCAAAGTCTTTTAGACAGCATACCCCGATGGGGCTTGTCCGTCTTGATATGCGAAACCATGCAGCCTTTACAGAAGAAGAATTTGAGGATTTGCACGCTACAGTCACGGGCATAAGTCGTATTTATGATGAGGTGTTTTTAACAGCCTCCCTGGATGTGCTTTATATTATCCACGGCAAGGTGGACGTCGATGAATTTATGCACCGAGCCAAGGTTATTTTAAAGGAAAAACATCCAAATTTAGAATATGACATCCATTCTTTAGACGGCGTTTTTAATGAAGTGATTGTACACAGCAGTCGTGTGTCGGAACTCTCTCAAATATTGGGGCTGAACTTGGATTTTCTTCAGATGTCTTAACGCAAATTAGAATGGCCTGTGAATGGCATGACGTCGGCAAGATCTGTACGGACCCACGGGTCTATAATAAGGAAGAACCTCTCTCGGAAGTAGAGTATGAAGTCATTAAGATGCATTCTTGGCTAAGTTACTGTATTGCCAACGATCATCCATCTATGTCAGCCTTTTCGTCATGGGTATTATACCATCACGAAGATTACAACGGTCGGGGTTACTATGGTTTAAAGGGAAATGATATTCCTTTCCCAGCCCAAGTGATCAGTCTTGTTGATAAGTTTGATGCCCTTACGGAAAACAGGTGCTATAGGCCTGCATATGGTTGGAAAGAGGCCATGGGAATATTAAGAGAAGAATCAGTGAAGTTTGATGACAGCTTGTTTGGTGTTTTCGAAAAACTGGTCAATCAAATGATGATGACCGGTCCAGTTGAACGCGTTCAGTAGGGTCTATAATGACTTAAATCTTCAAATTAAATGCATTCAAGATAAGAAAAGATGAGCTCAAGGGAGAAATGAGCTCATCTTTTCATTATATCAGGCGCTTGCAAAATTATAGATCTATGCCTTCGACCTGCATATATAGAACTGTTGATTTCAAATGTTTATATATGGTAGGACGAGGGGGCTTGAATGATGATTTGCAAGTCGCTCAACAATGAATATGAAAAGTTGGGTCATATTCACGAACGGTCTAGCTTGCTTTTTTAGATACGGTGCCTTTTTCGTAAGTGTCAATAAAGTCGTTAAGAGATTTTACAACCAATCCTGTAAGGCCTACAAGGGCGATCAGGGTTGGGAACAACCATGAGGGCATTGAATGAGTCTGCTAGGCTCCAAACGAGTTCCACATCAAGGAGCGGACCAATAATTATGCCAGCGAGAACGACCATTCTATATCCTAGAATCCCTCTTGACCCAAAGAGGTACTTGATGTTTTGTTCCCCAAAGAAGTACCACCCAATAATTGTTGAAAAAGCAAAGAAGAAGAGGCAAACAGCTATAAAGCTGGTTCCGAAGTCTCCTATGAAGCTAAAACCTAGACGGAAACCTTCTTGAGTTAGCTCCGCACCAGTCAACCCGGTTTCAAAAGCACCTGTTGTCAGAATGACAAGCGCCGTGATTGTACAAACAACACCTGTATCAACAATGACACCAAGTATAGAAACCATTCCCTGCTGGACAGGGTGCTTGACCTTTGCAACCGCATGGGCGTGGGGAGTAGACCCCATACCAGCTTCATTTGAAAACAATCCACGGGCAATACCATAGCGTACGGTTTCTTTGACAGTGGCACCAATAAAACCACCTGTTGCCGCTTGAGGATTAAAAGCGCCGTAAACGATCATTTTCAAGGCCGGTATAAGCTGGTCGGCATTTAGAGCAACAATTATTATACCTCCAAGAATATAAAAGGCTGCCATGAATGGAACAACTTTTTCTGTAAAAGCGCCAATACGTGACACACCACCAACTAGAACCATGGCCGCCAGGGCAGCGATAATGATGCCAAGGGCCAAATTTGGGATCGGGACAACGTTTTTAACTGCGGCTGCAATTGAGTTTGACTGTACCATATTTCCCATAATACCTAGGGCAAGGACGATAGAAATGGCAAAGAATCCAGCTAAAAATTTATTATTAAGTCCATTTCGAATATAATACGCTGGACCACCAGTGAGTTCTCCATCGCGTTCTTCATTAAAGAGCTGTGCTAAAACAGCTTCAGCAAATATGGTTCCCATTCCAAAGAAACCACTGATCCACATCCAAAAAAATTGAGCCTGGACCACCAACTGCAATGGCAGTGGCGACACCTGCCAGGTTGCCTGTCCCCACTTGAGCTGCAATGGCAGTGGATAGAGACTGGAAGGGGGACATCCCCTCAGCATCGCTGTCTGATCGGTCAGTGCTAAATATTTGCTTGAAGGCGATACCGAGTTTGGTAACCTGTAAAAACCGAAAGTTTAAAAGTAAAGAGAACGCCTGTGCCAAGAAGGAAGAATAGCATCAAGGGCCCCCAAAGGATGCCGTTGACCTTGTCCAAAAAAGCCAAAAAGTGATTCTGTGTTCATTGTGAGTGACCTCCTTATGATAACCAGTAGCCCGTCCCTTACGCTCGCGATACGTAAGCACAACCAGACTGATTCAGAGGGGATCTTATCAGATTTTGGGCATAAAAATAGACAGCTATAAAACCAGCATGCACACACTTCTCCTTTTGCCGCTAATTTTACCCTGTCCTTTTATCTGAAAGTTTCCCCGATCAAATCGAGTTGCTTCGTCGATGCTCTTAAGAGTCTCTCCAGGGGTGTGTCATGATACTGTATTAGACCTGAGAGCTTCAGCCATGATCTAGCAAATCAAAGCCTTTCTCCTACGGTAATTCTAAAATCATAGAATTTCTCCAACATCAATCATTCACACCTTATTCAGTTTCGACACTTATAATTCTAGAGGATAAAAAGTGGGTGGACAACCGTTTTCCTGATATTGTTTCGTTTTTCGTTAAACATGGACAGAAAGCCATAAAGTACAGTCTTTTATTTACAGTTTAAGTAAACAAATGGGTAAAGCTGTATATTTTATGGAGATATAAACATATGCCCAAATAGCCCGGTTGCTGTTTTGGCAATGTTTTATCATTGATAAATTATTATCAAAATATTGTGGAGATATTCGGTGTGAATTTAGAAAATTCATAACAAAAGATGGATGCATAGAAAAATTCAATATTGTTAATAATATACAACGAATCTATCATTTTCGTAGGAAAACGAGGGGAATCTTTAGAGAGGATTAAAATGAAATAAAAGTGAAAAGTGGAAAAATGAAGGAAAGTGTAAAATTAAACACTTTATTGCATTGATATTACTTTTGGGGTGTGATAACCTATAACACGGTAAAAATGAATGGAGGTAGCAATATGCAAGAAATGCCTAACTGTCCTAAATGTAATTCAGAATATACGTATCATGATGGCAACCTAATGGTTTGCCCTGAGTGTGCCCATGAATGGTCACCAGAGGCAGATGCCGCTGCTGAAGAAGCAAACGCTATTAAAGATGCCAACGGCAATATTCTTAATGATGGTGATACGGTCACAGTGATTAAGGATTTAAAAGTCAAGGGAAGCTCATCGGTTGTAAAAATCGGAACAAAGGTCAAGAACATCAGACTTGTTCATGACAGCGACCATGACATTGACTGTAAAATTGATGGTTTTGGTGCCATGAGTTTAAAGTCAATATACGTTAAAAAAGCATAGGTTGTTCCCGTAAGATAAAGAGCAGTGACTTGTCCGTATTTACGATCAAGTCACTGCTCTTTTAATATTTGAGCGACTTGCAAAATAACATTCAATCATCCTTGTTGTGGCATATATAGATATTTATGAATTAAAAGTTCTATATATGACAAGGGTATAGATCTATAATTTTGCAAGCGCCTGATCTATTTTTCAACAATTTCAATGTTGCATTTTAATTGCTCTAGGGCAATGTGGGTGAGACCCTTTAGATAACTCTTATGAACATCCGTTTCAAATATGAGTTCAGGCATGTGCTTTTCAGAAATATATGTTTTAGTCTATGCTCTAATTTGTCTATGAATGGGTCTTTAAAATAATAACCGCAAAGAACCACTTTTTGAGGGTTAATAATGCCATTGACTGTTGCAACTGTTCGACAGACAAAGTCTGAAAACGCATGGGCATCCTGTTGGATTTTTTTTCTGCTCAGAGTGCGACAGCCCTAGAGGTATAAATGAAATTTCTCCTGCAAAATTGGAATGTCCCTTAACAATTCGTCCATTTACAATAATGCCTGCACCAGAAATACCGTCCTTAGGATAGTACAAATAAGCCAGACTTTCCGGCTTGTCTTTGGCGTAACTGTTGTAATACCCGACTGCCGTGGCATTCATATCATTTTCGGCAGTAACAAGTAGGTCATACTTATCCATGAGCTTTTCTTCTAAAGGATAGTAAGCAAGGGATTCAAAATGCGAGTAGCCTATGGCCCCTTGATGGACAACACCAGGTATGCCCAAGGTTAAGACACGAAGATTTGGAAAGTCGGAAACCAGGGTGTCAATTGTGTTTTCAATTGTTTCCATAGAAAGTCCATTTTCCTCTATCTGCTTTTCGAAAATGGGATTTCCGAGTAAATTGGAAACAACACAAACCATATAGTCGGTGTCTCCTTCTTTTCTAAAATAGACAGAGGCCACTGAAGCGAAATTTTCATTGTATACAAACCGCCGAGCTGGACGCCCACCGGTTGAAGCTTCTTGTTCTATTTCAAGAACCTCACCTGTGATAAGAAGTTCACTGAGAATGTTGCCACATGTTGCAACACTGAGCCCCGTTTCACGAGAAAGACTCATCTTTGTGCTGTGACCGGAAGTTTTAAGGGCTTCCTTGACCATGTCGACATTGATTTGCTTTAATTTCATAAAATGTGTAGATTGACCCATTAAAATCACCACTTTCGTTAAGGGTTGTTTTAAGTGTATTTT
>LQAG01000115.1_pt1 | contig 37033 bp, 54 predicted proteins | sample 1535801 | NCBI WGS metagenome assembly LQAG01 (sample SAMN04331584, study PRJNA305678) | bioreactor metagenome | isolation source: bioreactor_3 inoculated with Wadden Sea sediment 1st replicate of a... | place: Germany:Bremen
ACCCCAGAAGACGCCGATAAAAAACATACCGAGCGAAACCCCCCAGCCAACCGAAGTTCCAATACATTTCACCAAAAAACGAGGTCGATATATAGGTCTTTGGATCAGCTGAGATTTTAAATTCCTGATTGAACAGTTGCCCGGCAGCGACTGATGGTTTCCCCGGCCAAACCATCCTCGGAACAAAGACCAGCGGCAATTCGATCAAGGTATGACCGTTCTGATATCTCACGTCTTTACCAACTCTTGAAACAATCAATTCCATCAAAGATTTCAGATCAAGCCTTGCCGCAACCGACTGCACTCCGGGAACAATTCCCCCATTTCTTTCATTCTTCTTGGCGGCTTTATCCAAATATTCATCGGCCTTTTCAATCGACTTGGCAACAGAGAGTTGCCGATCACCAATGTCGCCCGGTAGGCATATGAAAATGGAAAATACAAGGTAATAATAATCATGAAGGTGACAATCCAACGATAAGGAAGTCGGCCATCATAGATCCACTTGGTCATGACAAAAATAGCAATAAATGAAATCCCTATTTCTTTTGAATTAAGAATAATACCCAAAGGCAGTTTGGCTGCAGCAATGGCAACGACGAGAACAAACAATGAAAAACTTCTTGTTTTGAGATAGGCATAGGACAGTAAAACAGCCCCGACGGGTTCCAGCATGCGTGCAAGAACCTGTATCGTTACGACCAATGAACTCACTTTTGTGCTGGCGACGCCACCATGAGAAGAGACCTGAAATCCCCAGGTCGCGTAAAGTCCCAAAGCGATACATGACAGTCCGACCAAAACAGTCCATCCAGTTGACCAATCAGTTACCAGAAATTGGTCCTTTCTCAAGGGTATAATTTTAACGCCGGCAATATAACCACAGAAAAGAAAAACAAAACCGATGAGAATAGCCATTTCCCCGGTCGTCATCATGACATTTTTTTTCTGCATGCCAATGATTCGGCAGGTAGATGAAATACGCCGCCAAGTCATTAAATCCATAGAATAAAAACAGTATAGGCCCAGAAACCAGCAACAGGCTGTATGGACCATTTGTTTCTTTGATCAGAACCGCCGGAGCACTGCAAAGAGCAAAAAGCAGCACAAGATAAAAAAATGGATTGTGCTGATCCTGGGTCGAGAAGACAGAAGCAACTGCAACATACAGAAAAATTACAAGATTCAGGCCACCATAGATTGCCCAGCGGAACCGGTAGCGCAAACTCTCTACTTTTGCAGGCTCCGATGAAGCTTCCGTACTTAAGTTATCCAGCCTGCCAATATTGGTTTTACCAACAACTGATTCCATTTAAATACACATACCTAAACAATGAGGGTTACTGACACTTTTGTTCGACAATACTTTTTCTCCCAGCAATTTCTCTGCCGCGCTGAAAGAGGTGACTTTCTCTCCGGATTTCCACTGAATGTATACCGGTGAGTCAGTGCAAACCTTATTCGCTTCAAGCTTTAAATCACTCAATTCCCTGGCTTCAGCATGAGAGAAAAAAAAGGGACAGCCGGTATTTAGAAACTCATTGTCTGTGACCACATAATCGATCGGTGGATAAGCCGGAACCGCGTCGAAAGCCAGGCCGAATGCCCCTCCGCTCGCCCGGTTCGAGATTATCCTGACATGCTGAGAATTCATAACCGTAAATTTGATCTGCGCATTTGGGTTGTCGGAGGTTAATTCTATATTGTTATTTTCTATAACCGCACCGGGGTGCAATTCATAATTCCCACGCACATGGATGCCATCGGCCTCAGACAATTTCATTCGGTTCCCTTTAACCGTTATGACACTAAAGTTGTCATCAATATCAAAATAGATGCCTGCTGCAACTGCCGGCCTCTCGCTGCCGGGCATGCGAATGTCCTCTATGTCGTTATTAACAACCAACGCATCCGATGAACCAGTGCAAATGCCACAATAACCGGTCAAATTTCGAACTTGGTTAGAACCAATGAGAACTCCACGATTTCCTGTTTTCACCTCGAGCCCGTCACCGTTGAAGGCCGACCTGGGACCCTCTCCACGCCAACCAAAATTGTTATCGGCAGGGTCTCCGATTTCGTTATTTGTTATCTCAACAGCTTTCCTGCCGACATATTTGCGATGTAAATTCCCTCTGCACCATTCTTACGAATGCGGTTATTCCGTATAAGGATACGTTCAAAACTCATTCCACCGGACAAGCAAACCGCTGAAAATGCGTTGCCTACAAAATCGTTGTTTTCAACAATTATGGTTCCTTGAGTCTGTTTATCCCCTTGCCACCAAGGACCAATACCGTAGCGATTAGATAGGTCAATCTCCAGATCATGTACGGTAAGATCAGTTATCCGTAACGATCTGATTTCAACAATGTTGTCCTGTCTTCCAACCCAGATCCGCTTTGTCGGGAAGGCATCAGCATCGAAAGGATAAACATATAGTTTTTGCCCTTGAATGTCGTAATAGAAGCTCCCAGGCACCTTTAACAACTGATAGCTGTCGACTTTTTTATAAAACCCATAGGGGTGCTCTTCTTCCATTACCAGCTGAACATCCCATTTAGCCCAGTCTTTGTGGCTGGTCGGTCGGGGAAAAACTTGAAAAAAATTCCATCTGTTTTTTCTTCCAGTCAGCAACCGGGATACTGCCAAGAAGACGCGGCGCGGTGCCGACACCATAGGCTCCGATTTTAAAACTGGATGTGGTAACGCGAACATTCACATCAATCCATTCACAGCCACGCCGAAAAAGCAATTCATCCCCAGGAGAGAAATGCTGCAAATTCACCCGGCTGACCGTTCTCCAAGCCGCGGCTTCGGAAGTCCCGGCATAGGCGTTGTTGCCGGACAGGCTATCAACATAATAAATGGCTGCATCCGCAACGTTCGCAAAACAGAGCAAACCGATAAAAACCGGCATTAATGCAAATTTCATCGGCAAACTGAAAACAATCCGCAAGCTCCCCTGATAAAACTGCGCTCTTTTGGGATATTCATTCATGGATAAAATCCGGTTTCATGCCATCATGACGTAGCCAGCAGTAAAGCTGATCCATCATCACCGCAACAACGTCCCAGGAATACTGTCTCTCCATCCATGCCCGCGCGGCCTCCCCCATGTCATCTAACTGCTCAAGCGGCAAATTCATTGCTTTCTGCAGTACCTCGGTCAGCTCCTTCTCACAAGGATGAATGCACCAACCGCTGTTACGCTGTTCAAGGTCTGTCCAAGGTGTTTCGTTGGTTGTTATAACTGGTGTTCCGTGTGCCATAGCTTCGGCAACCGCAATACCGAAATTTTCAGAAAATGATGGCAGGACAAACAAACGGGCACCAGCGAGGAACTGTCTCTTTTCATCTCCCAGTACTTCACCAAGAAAAAAAATTCGTTCGGCACCGAGATCATCTGCCAAAGCAACCATTTTATTGCCGTAATCGTCACTTATCTTCCCGGCAATATGCAGTTCCCAATCAGGGAAACGGTCTTGAATTGTCCGCCATGCAGGAATAAGCAGATGCAAACCCTTTTTCTCATGGATACGGCTGAGAAAAACTACTCGACACCCGTTTTTAGGGATATCTCTGATGACAGGCATCTGAACACCGTTCGGGATGACGGCAACCGGTTGCTTGAATTCAAGACGTCGGACATCCTCAAGTTCATTTTCAGCTGTTGCGTGAAAGCAGTTGACCCGTTCCAACGAAGGCCGCTGCAAAAATCTCCAAAAGGGTCGTTTCAGATTCGATTTAAAGTTCCAGGCCCAGGGAGACATCATGCCCCGAGGACTCCAAACCGTTTTGGCCGCTGAGTTATCATCCAACAGCAAAGGAAACAGGTTCGACAGTCGCCAGATTCCATGCCCATGCATAATACATGTCTCTCGAGCATGTTGTTTGACTGCTCTTATTGCGGCGAGCGGCACCATCCCAAAGTGGCTTAGCGGGCCACCATAGACCTCAAGATCAGAGGCATGTGGCCATATTCGCGGCTGATTTCCCAATGCCATAACAGTGACCTGATGGTTATGTTTCACCAGCAGATCGGAAAGATAACCAACTGAATGGGTTGGTCCTGCTGACATATTGTCAACACTTTGCAGTGCTTGGATAACTTTCACGTTATGAAACCTTTTTCGACAGCAGCGGCAGATTGACAGCTCCTTCGCCATCATCTTTTGCAAGATTCGGTTTTGCTGCAATAACTGTGATGACCAGTATGAAAAAATAGTAAAAAGGAACAGCCATTGCGGCACCAACCAAGCCATAGAAATGAATGCCAGCGACTGCAGACGTCAGGCTGAGAACGGCTCCAACAATCTGAATCGCAAGTATTCGACCGGTATAACCGTAGGCATAACAAACTTTGACAAAGACATCAGACACTGCCAAAAGCACGTATCCCCCGGCAATCCAGAGCATCAACTGCAACCACCGTGATACTTCTCAGCAAGTAAAAGCTGAATCAGGTAGCTGTCCAGCAATGCAATAAGACAATCCAGCCCGACGACAGCCGACACAGCAGCCATTCAGCAGCAGCCGACTGCTTCATGGTGTTTTTCTGCGCCACGAGTTGATTGTAGTGCGGTCTCAGGTCAGTTCGACAGCTCCGGAAGCCATCAGGAAAGGGCGGCTCATCAAGCCGTAAACTGCGGCATAGACACCTGCTTCCTCCAACCCGAGCATCCCACCAATCAGGTACCTGTCACCCAAGCCATTCATCCACCCAGAGCGGCCATCGGCACAAGCGGCAACGAGTAGCGGGCGATTCCTTCGGCAAAAAGCGGCTGTTCGACGCGCATCACCTTCCTGCGGGGAAACTTCCGGATCCGTAGCCAAGTAAAATGTTAACAGGATGAGGGAACTGGTCAGGGCATAGGCGATGAGAATGACCTCAACCGATACTCCCAGATACTGCACCGCCAAAACCGCTAAGAAGGGCCGCCCCCAGGCCTCAGCCAACGACATCAGAGCATAGGTTTTCTGTTTTTGCGCAGCATTGAGAATTGATGTTTCCAAACTGCGTAAGCCATCGAGCAGAAGCAAAAGAATGCAAAGTAAAATAACCGTCCCGCTTACGTCGAAATAATAGGTCAGCAGCGGATAACTGCAGGCGAGGAAGAGAAAAAAAACAGCACCCTTTTTGCCAAAACGGCGTAAATACTGGAGCGGAAAGAATGTATTTCGCCTTTGGCATATTCGGGATAAAAGCGGATAACCGCCTGACTGACCGGAGTGACCAAGCTTCCCAGAGACAAGGCAATTGCACCAAGGTAGAGAATGACCATCCCATAGATCTGGGGAGGCACGTATTCGGTCAGGACACGAATACCGACAAGAACCCCTAAGGCGGCCCCCACCTGCCCGACCAGCACCCAGGACCCGTCTTTTAATAATTTACGCCTAGAAGACAAAATCATGCCGTCCATAATTCCAGAGACTCTCGGAGCAAAGACCGCACCCTTTTTTGAAAACTGGCTTTTGAAAAATAATCGAGGTCGGCAGGCACACTCTGAGGCAAACTAAGGACATGTTTTATTCCGTCAATCACCTCGATCATGTCGGTAGGGTCAACCAAAGTTCCCATTTTCCCATCAAGTAGAGCCTCGCGACTACCATCCAGTTTGCTGGCCAAGACCGGGATCCCGCAGGACATAGCCTCAAGGAGGACAATGCCGAACCCCTCTCCTCGGCTCGGCATGACATAAGCATCGGCCAAGCGATAATGATCAACCTTTTCTTCCTCTGCGACCATGCCGGTAAATACCGTATTCTCGGTGATTCCCAGTGTTTTGCCTTTTCCTTTAACCGTTCTTTGTCTGGCCCATCTCCAGCGAGCAGATAAACCAAATCAGGGAACTCCAGCAGTAGTTGCGGCAAGGCTTCAAGAACCTCATCAAAACCTTTATAACGGTCCTCACCTGCCATGCGACCCAACGTCATAATGACTTTCTTTCCAGCTAAACCATAACGCTGGATGAGCGTTTCATTCTTGGCTCCCGGGTAAACCGCTTAAATCGACACAATTCGGCAAAACAAACGTTCTCTCATCCGCGATTTTCGACCACTGCCGAAACCGATCAACTGTCGTCTGACTGACCGCCACCAGTCGATCCACACGGGGGATAATCTATTGACAAAGCGACTCTGGTTTGGCTGCCAAGCATCTATACCATGGATAATCATGAGCAGTGGAACACGTAAAAAACGAGCTAAAAGCCAGGCAATCGGCAACATATTAATATGCCCACAGATCACCAACTTAAAATTACGATCTGACCTAATCCAATTAATCAAGTTTCGCATATAGCTTGTTTTAGAAGTCACTCCCCTGTTTATGAAAGTAATTTTTTGGAATCACTTTCTTCAATTGAGTGATTGACAAGCCGTGGGAAAACAACGACCTCGTTGCACTCATCGGCAGCGGCTAGGGCAGTCAACAGATCCCGGTTGAAACGAGAGATACCACCATGACCACCATAGGCATCTGTAAGCAAAGCAGGATCCTACTTTCTTTATGATGCGTCAAACTGGACATTAATAATCAGCTCCCTAAACATAAACCGCATTTTCCACATACCACTGGTATGCATCGCGCAACCCATCTTTCAACTCAATGGTTGATTCCCAGCCAAACCTTTTGAGTTTACTGACATCCAGCAATTTGCGAGGCGCTCCGTCCGGTTTTGATGCATCGAAAAATAACTGCCCTTTGTAACCACTGATTTCTGCAATCGTTTCAGCCAACTCACGAATTGTGCAATCTTTCCCAGTACCAACATTCACATGAGAGCACATAGACGAAGTATGGGATTGATAAGTCGGCTGCATCAGATTCATAATGTGCACACACGCTGAAGCCATGTCATCTACGTGCATAAATTCCCTTTTGGGTGTCCCGGTCCCCCAAATAACAATCTCCTCTTCTTCATCATTCATTACTTCATGAAACCGGCGAATCAATGCAGGAACAACGTGGCTATTTTCCAGATGATAGTTATCGTTCGGGCCGTAGAGGTTGGTGGGCATAACGCTGCGGTAATCGCGCCCGTACTGGCGATTATAGCTTTCGCACAGCTTGATTCCTGCAATCTTGGCGACAGCATACGGCTCATTGGTTGCTTCCAGATAGCCTGTCAACAACGCTTCTTCCCTCATGGGCTGTTCTGCATGTTTGGGGTAAATGCATGACGATCCAAGGAACAACAGCTTCTGGACATCATTTATATGTGCCGCATGAATGACATTTGACTGAACCTGAATGTTCTGATAGATGAACTCTGCAGGGTAACTGTTATTGGCATGGATACCACCAACCTTCGCGGCCGCCAAATAAACTTGGTCAATGCGATTTGACGAAAAAATCATTCACCCGCTCCTGTTGAAGCAAATCCAGTTCGCAGCGTTCGCGGGTCATAACCTGCACCCCTTCCTGCGATGTAAGTCGACGAACAATCGCTGAACCAACCATGCCTCTGTGGCCGGCGACAAAAACATTTGTCACTTCATCCCTCCACCGCTACTGGAATCTCAAAACCATTCTGCTTCAAAAGAGCGTGGCTCTGGGCAATCTTCAAATCCTCGGCGACCATCTCAGCACACATCTCCTGGACGCTGATTTCAGGCTCCCAGCCAAGATTTTGTTTTGCCTTTGTTGGATCTCCGAGAAGGGTTTCTACCTCTGCAGGCCGAAAATAGCGTGGATCGACACGAACAACGACATCTCCCGGCCTAAGAGCGGGGGTTTTATTGCCTGAAATTGTGTCGATAATACCAACCTCATCAACACCAGAGCCTTCAAAGCGAATTTTAAGACCGAGCTCTTCTGCCGACCAACAGACAAAATCGCGAACCGAATATTGCTCCCCCGTTGCGATGACATAATCTTCGGGCTCTTCCTGTTGCAGCATCAACCATTGCATCTTCACGTAGTCGCTTGCGTGGCCCCAGTCACGCAAAGCGTTCATGTTCCCGAGGTACAGACAATCTTCCAAGCCTAGTCCAATATTTGCCAGGCCACGGGTGATCTTACGCGTGACGAAAGTTTCACCGCGTCGTGGAGATTCATGATTGAACAGGATTCCGTTACAGCTATACATCCCGTATGACTCACGATAGTTCACCACGATCCAGTAAGCGTATAATTTGGCAACTGCGTAAGGAGAGCGTGGGTAAAAAGGAGTGGTTTCTCTCTGGGGAATTGTTTGTACCAAACCAAAAAGCTCCGAAGTCGAAGCCTGAATAAAAACGCGTTTTCTTCTCCATCCCTAAAAGGCGAATGCCTTCAAGAAGCCTCAAGGCCCCTAGAGCGTCAACGTCAGCTGTGTACTCAGCAGATTCAAAACTGACAGCAACATGGGACTGTGCCCCCAAGTTATAGACTTCGTCGGGCTGAACGTCCTGTAACACTCGAATCAAATTCGAAGAATCGGTTAAATCCCCGTAATGAAGGACAAAGCGTTGATTCTCTATATGAGGACCTTCATAGATATGATCAACGCGTTGCGTATTGAACAGAGACGAACGTCTTTTAATCCCATGAACTTCATACCCTTTGTCCAGCAAAAACTCTGCGAGGTACGAGCCATCCTGACCGGTAATGCCTGTAATCAGGGCTACTTTGTGCATGATAGTCATTTCCACCTTTCTCGGGGTTCATTCTACTCGGTGATCCTTCTATAAGATGGAAAATCTATGTTAGGATTCGGTGTTTTTTCTGTCAAAAAACAGCCAGTTAAAGCAATACCTTCAGCCGTTCAAAAATGTCCTTCTCCCCGCTGTAACTTTCCTTCCCATCATCCGTAACAACAACCATACGCGGGGTAGAATTGACCTTGTCTTCCTGGATCAGGCGGAAGTACTCCGTCAGGGTCGGCATCAGGTCGACAGCAACATATTCGACACCGGAGAAAGCGAGATAATTCTTCAGTGCTTCCTCGCCGTATACTTCCTCTTTTGCAGCCTTGAAAAACAACTGCTTGAGTTTGTGCGATTGTTCAAAACTGTTTTGCGATACAGCCAATGAATAGAGGAAATAGCGGGCATAGAGCCCGGAGTACTTGTACATTGGAGTATCAACAAAAACGATTTTGAGCTTTTTATTCTGCATCAACTGCGGCAGTAAAGCGTTCAACTTTCCTTCCAGAGCCTGACACGGACCACAAAAGTAATCCGTGTAGAGCCTGACTTCAATCGATCCAGTCCCGTATGCGGGCATCAACTCAACCTGCGGTGGCATTTCCGCCGCGTAACTGGGGAACAGTTGTCCCGAAAATCCGATCAGAAAGAGGACAAACCCGCTAAGGACAAGGGCTGCTGTCATCCACTTTCTCACCCGTTCGAGGTGAAGCAGGAACAACAGGATGACGATGGCCGCATAACCAAGGCAATAGGGACAGAATACCTGATTGACACATTGATAACCGATGAGGAAAAACTCCCCGCCAAGCGCCATGGAAAGCAACCGAAACGCCCAGACGTCTTTTTCATCAGCAGCAGCCCGCATAACCGACCATGAGCACCACCCCCAAAATGGTCAAATCAATACCGACCAGCGTCCCCGACAGGAAACTGCACGATCCGGGACAGGTTTTGTACACAATCAGAATGGCAATACCAGCAATAGCCAGAAGATACTTCAACCACGAACCTGAAAAATCATGAATTGCTATCTTTTTCATCGTCTTGATCCACCTGCAAATCATCGATAAAGATTTTGACTTCCGCCGACTCCAGACGCTGCTTGACAAAATAAGCGGCATTCAATTGCGCCTGACGCAACACCAACTGTTTTGTCAACTGATCTTTCACCTGTTCGAAAGTCAGTTTTTTTTCCTCTTTGTGTTCCATCACCTGAAGCAGGTGATAACCGAACTCACTTTTGACCACAGCGCTGACCTGCTCGGGCTTCATTGCGAAGACCACGGTGTCGAGAACAGGGGTCAGCTGTCCTTTACGAAAATAGCCGAGATCACCACCACGCGGGGCGCTTTCGCAATCGGAGTATTCGTTAGCCAGTTCGGCAAAATCCTCGCCCTGGTGAATCCGCTCCTGCAGCCCTTTCAACATTGTTTCAAGCGCCTGCCTGTCTTCCTCCGTGCTATCAGCTTTCACCTTAAGCAGGATGTGTCTGACGCGGACCAGCTTCGGTTGAACAAATTCATCCGGATGCTCCTGGTAATATTTTTCGACGTCATTTTTTCAAATCTCACCTCAGGAATGAAGACATTGACCAACATTTGTTTGGCCGCAATACCACGCATAATTTGGCGACGAATCGTCCCCTCGGATACGTTGAGCTGATCCATGGCATCAACAAATTGCTGTTCTGTTGAAAATTGAGCCTTCAGCTTTTCATACTCACTATCAACCAGCGCGGAGTCGATTTTGATGCCCAAAGCCTCACTCTCTAAAAACAATAACTCATTTTTCAATAATCCCTGTAATGTCAGTTGTTGAACCTTGCCTACATTATCCTCGGTCAACTGTCCGCCCTGTGCCGCCATAACACGATGCAGGCGATTCATGGCCCAGTTAAAATCCTCAGCACTGATCGGATTGCCGTTAACCGACGCGACCATCTGCGAATACGTCACGGCCCCGGCTGTTATTGATCCGACAAAAAGGAGTAAACTCACGATGAGCAGGCTAAAACAATTTCTTATATTCATTTTTTCCTCCATCCTTAACTCAATACCGTTCAGTTGATTGTGTCCAATCTATGATCTTCGATCTTAAAACCATATTCTTGGACAATATGCTCCAATTCGACCTTCCCGATCCCGGTCAGAGGTTCTTTTTCCCCCAGCGCGTTCCAGAACTTCTTGTTCTGATAGCGCACCAGCAGTTCACCGGCGGCGGTCGCCATCTCCTGATTGTGCTTAAAGCAACGGTCGTAGTCCCTGCTTTTCTCGCGTAAAGAAAAATCCAGCTCAGTCGATTTCTTTTTCAGTGTTTCAGCAACTGCCGTCATTTGACCTAAATCGGTTTTCGTCTTATCCAGCTCGGCGGTCAGGTGCTCTTCTCCGGCCTGAAGTTTCAAGCGCTGATACTCCATTGAAGCAAGCTCTTCCGTCAGCGTATTGATGCGAGCTTTCATTTTTTTCAATTTCTCGGCCTCCGAAACCTGCAAACCAGCCACCTGCTCCTGCAGATCGGCAATCTCATTGCGGAGGCGTTTTACATTCCGACGTTCCATTTCAATCCGGGCATTACGCTCGTTATATTTTTTTGCCACTGGTTGATCTTCCGTTCCATTTTCTCTAGCACCAGCGTATGAGCCTCTTCAGCCTGGTTGAGTTGGTAACGTCCGTAGCCGATGCCGCCACCGAGTCCGATGCCGAGAAAAACAATTGCAAGTACAATTTGAATCAGAATCGATTTCATCCGTCCGTCCCTTCTCCTCAGCAATCGTTAAAAGCGACCATTCAGATCGACCTGCAGAGTATCGGTCGCAAAAGGAGCCCCCTCGATCTCGTCCGTGGTAATCCACTTCCCGGACAACCAGATATTCTGGGCCAGGCCAAAGTTCCCGGACAGCACCCATCCTTTGGCATTGGTCCCGCCGAGGTGAAAATCTGAATCGTTAAACGCATCGAGCACGGCATCGGCCTTGACATACTTGTAATAGAGACCTGCCGACCATTTGCCAAACTCCCTGACCTGCCGATGTCCGACTTCGACGCCAACCTGATAAGCCATGTCGGCATCCGGGACATCCCCCCCGGCTCGGCGACTGACCTCTTTGCGGTCAAATCCAAGGTTCTTCACCACTTCGAACATCAGGCTGACATGAATCGGGTCCCAGAAGGCCAGATCTGCAACCCCCATAAGAGATAACTCGCGAAATTGCGCTGCCAGCGCCAGATCAAGAGTGTCCTCACCGCTTCCAGTCGGACTGATATCCATCAGGGTATTTCCCTTTTGCTGAAAACCTGGTTGCGTATAATCATTCTCAGAGGTCAGGTAAGATGAGTTGGTTTTCCCCGTGATATTCTCGAAATGATAATAAGCGATAGCGAGCTTGGTCGATATCTTCTCACTCGGCCGATATTGAGCTCCGATCTGCCCGGCATAGAGCCATTTGTCATTCGGTGACAACTCAACCTCTTCGAGAGGGAAGACGCCCGCCGTCGAAAAAAAACCGAATGGATACATTTGCGTCGTATATTGAACGGCCAAACCTTCGAAATTGACATCACTGTCCCAGACCAGGTCACTGGAGAGCCAAGGGTTTTTCATCCGGCCGGCCAACAACTTGACGCTGTGTCTCTGGCTTTTGATCGGCATGGTCCAATCGAGATAGGCGCGATCAAGAGAGAAATACTCACTGTCGAAATAGCCGCCGAGAGTGGTATTGGTGGAAACCGGATCATCCAGCTTGCCGGTCGCTAATCGAAGTTTGACCACGGCATCGTCATTGATTCTGGCGGCGATATTGAGACGCAGCCGCAATCGAGCCCGGTGCCTGTCCTCGTAAGTATTGAGGACACTGGTTGGATCGGAAGGGTCGGCAAGGTAGGCATTGTCACCCATAAAATCACCCTGGTAGCGCAACCTGATATCGCCACTGAACTTGAAGCGATCAACCCAGTTGATTTTCTTCTGCTGTTTCTTTTCATAGTCTTCCAGCTTGGTGATCAATTCACGGTACTCATCCCTGGTGATGACATCGCGATTTTTCAACAATTCCATCACCGCCCCCAGGGCTTCGTTCTGGAGAGCATAAGCAGGTTTGACTGCAGGAAACAAAATAATCACCAAAACGCCGAACATCAACGTCAGATTTTCACGATTCGGGGTCCTCCAACAATCGATTGCATAGTCGTATTTATCCTTTAGAGTGGACTCGGACATCTGCCACAAGAGGCATCCCAGGTGGCGGTGGCTCACTGACGCGATAGGTTTCCAACACCCTCAAGACGGCATTATCCAACCGTTTGTTTCCAGATGTTTTCATCAATTTAAAATCAACAATATTGCCCTGTTCGTCCATCATGATACGGACAAAGGACTTGAGCTCTCCTTCCGGAAGCCCTTCTTTCTCAAGAAACGCCCGAACTTTATCGCTCAGTTCACGTTGGACGATGCTATTGTACCAAGCGAACTTGCGCAGCAAAGACGCGTCACTTTCCCCTCCGATCAGCGCCCTTCCTCCCTTTTTTCCGACCAACCCGAAAGCATCCCCCCCCGGCTCCGCCCTCAGCGTCGACACCCAGATCACTGCCGACCTCTTCTGTGTTGTCGGTGGCCTCTTCAGGGGCCTCTTCCGGCAGTTCCTTGATCTCTTCCTCAATCTCCGGTTCGGGGGGTTCTTCCTGTGGTGGGCGGTGGTGGTGGCGGCTTAACCAGGGTGATCTGATGAACTCGCGGTGGTTTTTTAGTTTTATCAAAACCGAGCAGGCTGATCACCAGCCAGATGGCCAGCCCGAGAATAACCAGAGCCACCAGACCCGCAGAGCAGTAGACCAGAACGAGTTTATTTTTGTTTTTAACTGCCATCGTCCCTATTTCACAAGCCGTTGTGTCACCAGTCCGAGTTGGGTGATGTTGAGTTTGGACAACAGGTCGAGAACTGCGATGATTCCCTTGTAGTGAACCATCTCATCTCCTTTGACGACGACGGGAAGGTTGGGATCGACTGCCTTAAAGCCTCGCAGCCGGTTTTCCAGCTCGGCCATGGTCACCGGATAGCTGTCCAGATAGATTGTTCCGTCAGCCGAAATGGTGATCGCCTTAGTCGTCGGCTTGACCTCGCTGACAGCATTGCTGGCCTTCGGCAGGTTGACCTGAATGCCCTGAACGGCAGCGGTTACAGCAATAATGAACACCACCAGCAGGGTCCAGGCCAGGTCAAGCAACGGCGTGACATTGATTTCGTCCATGACTTTATTGTCATACAGATCGCGGCGCATCAATCCCTCCCGTAAAGCTGATCAGTGACGTTGATGAAGTTGTCAACAAACATACCCATATCGGCGCTGATCAATTTGACCCGCCCCGATAGGAAGTTATAGGAAAAGAGCGCCGGAATTGCGACGATCAGACCGAAAACCGTGGTCGCCAGAGCGGAAGCAACCCCGGGAGCGATCGCCATGATATTAGCTTCACCGGCGGCAGCCATGGCTGCGAAGGTGTTCATAACCCCCCAGACGGTTCCGAGCAGCCCCAGAAACGGGCCGCCGCTGATGGTCATAACCAGAACAACCAGTCCACTGTTGACACGGCGGTTCTGTTCCATGTAACCGCTTTCGACAACCGTCTTGAAGATGTTGAGGGCCTTGCGTCCGAGCTTGGGCTCTTCAACCCCCTGTTGCCCCTCCAGCCAACTGTTGAGATCATCGCATCCGGCGCTGTAAATCCTGAACAGAGGCGAGTTGCTGAACTCATCGACCCTTTCATTCAGACTGACCAGATCGGTCAAGCCCTTGAAAGAGGTCAGAAACTTCCTGTTTTCCTTGACCATCTGGCGAAAAACATAGGCCTTGACGATAAAATCATTGTCCCCAGGCACCGAGCAGCATCAGAATGCCAATGACCACCCAACCGTCGATGGTGATATTGCTGGCAACAGTCAGCAGATAGAACGACGAGACATTGCCACCCTCGCCTTCCTCGAGATCGCCGTAAGAAACCAGCAACCCATCCTGCCCCTGCCCCTGGACCAGCGAGGAGATCCAGGCCTGGCTACGTGGAACCCCAGCCAGATTAATTTCATCGATATCACCGATGAACTCGTTTTCGCCACCGGTCGCAGCCCGATGATCGGATCACTTTCCGGCGTCGGCACACCAAAAGGCATTCTTTTTGCGGCGGCGGACTGGCCATTGACGTAAAGTGTCAGCTGCCCCTGGGGATCGGCGCTGATCGCAACATGCGTCCAAACCCCCAGGGAGAGTGGTGCATCCTCGGCGCGGACTTCGATCTCCTTGCGGCCGTTAACAATCCGGGCTTTCAGTGTAACGTTATCCAGCTCGATCTCGATCAGGCTGCGATCGTCGTTCCAGGTCAGCAGACGCCCCTGCTGCGACGGTTCCTCAATGCGGATCCAGGCGGAGAAGCTGAGACCGTTCTTCAGGTTCATCGACGGGGTTCGCGGCACCACCAGATGATCGCCCATACCATTCAACTTCATGCCATTACCGATAACCGCCGCAATCCGCTGCTACCGGAGAAATTGCGACATGATTGGCATAGGCCGTCGCGTCGCGCGGGAAACCCTCGAGTTGGTCAAAGTGATAACCGCCAGGTGGTTGATATCGTAGGTCGCCCCGGAATCCTGACCTGCAACTGTCGCCTGATTGCCGTAGTACATCCAGATAGCATTCTGGGCTGAATTTCCCGTCAGTCGCGGGAGCTTGACCCAAATAAAAGCGATCTCGTCGATGTTGTCGTACTTTTCAATATGGAAACTGAGCGGTGTCTGGTCATCAATGTCGATAAAGCGCAGATCCGAACCATCCACCTTGGCACTGGCAAAATCGAAATTACCCAGATGCAGTCGGACCAACACCGGAACCTCACTCAAGGTCTCGCCGATGCCGGCCGCCATGGTATCGAAATGGATTTTCTTCCTGAATTCCCACTTCTGATCCCACCATGCGCTCGCATTGAGGGCACTCAAAAGCACAATGAGACACATCATCCCGACAATCTTCGGGAGCATCCCCCGGTTAATACTGAAAACCACGACAAAACCTCCATAACTTAGATATTTAAAGTTAATTAAAATGTCTCCGGATAACCGATAACTTTGGTTTCTATCCACTTGGCAATGAAATCATCGACGATAGCGACATCCTCTGCGAGGCTGTCCTGGCCCAGATTTGCCGTATCGTTGGCAATCTTGGCCATTCGCCGGCAACCCCGTCACCGGAAACATACCCAGGCCGCTGACACTGCCTGACGAGACGGGACACCAACCGAACCTGCGGAAAACTGATATTCTGGGCGTTGCGAACTTCCCGTCGCCCGAGGATAACGCTATTGCCTCGAATTCCCGCCTCTCCCGCGTCCAATATGCCTTGAGGAACAGCGACATAAACATCCCCAGCAATTGGTGCCGGATCACTGCCGCTTTCACCGTCCCGATCGTAACTCAAAGCCCGGATCCCACTCCCGAGAGAGGGGGCTTCATAGCCGACGGTGTTACTGTATTTGTCTATAACGGGTTTCCCCGCACTCAGGGCAGTCGTCGACCCACGTCCGGCATTGACATCTCCCCTGTCGCACCAGATGACGATATCGCTGCCAAACTGGGTCATAATGCGTGATTCCAGCACATCGATATCATTCACCGCATAAATATTGATATCACTGCCGCCATCCTTCAGTTTGTATTGCACCTCACCATCTCCAGTGAGAACGGCCTCACCGTTGTCGTCCCGAACAACATCCAGAACGTTGTACTGTACGTACCCATCCTGATCATGAATAATGTTTCCGTTGTCATCCCTCAGGATCGCGATATCCGATGTGTCCCCGGTCAGAATACCGGTCGAATAAACAGAACCCTCGGAATCATCGAACGCACTCTGGCCAACATTGATCCCTCCGGTTGCCACAAGATAGAGATCGCTGTCCGCCCCTCGGGTCTGAATCGTTGAAAGAGCCATTTCGATCCCACCTTCACGGGTTTCCACACCTTCAAATAATGGCGAGATCACTTCGTTTCTGGTCTTTTCGGCAATTTCAGCGGCGGTGTACTCTTCACCGTCGGCCAGGGTCACGAAACCTTCAGCATTGGCGATTGAATAATTCTTTGCCGCCAGGCGCAAATCTTCGAAAAAACCTTGGCTTCTGCGGTTGTCCAATCGATATCAGCACCGACCAGGACGATCAGATCGCTGCCATCACCCAAGTCATAATTCAGCACGTCATCGACGTTATCGCTGACTCGATAATTGATTTCCGGCCTGTGGTACGGATGCCGGTCTTGCTTGTTCCCAGATCAAGAGTGTCGCCGACCTGAACGATCAGAGAACCGGCCCCAGCAACGGCAATTCCGGTACGCGAAGCCTCTCCCTCAGGGGTAAAGATCAGGTCTTGACCTGCTCTGACCTTTGTCACGTCGTTTCCATCAGTTCCGATATTCTGTGCAAATAGCTCCAGATCTATGATGTCTCCACCCGCCGATACGTCGGCGCTTTTGGGTACCCAGAATTGAATACCCGAGAGATTCTCCCCAGCTGCGACAACTATCGGAACGGATTCATGTTCGCCGTAGTGAAGCAAACCGTCGGTCCCGGAGACGCTTATGATCGTCGCGTCATTTAGTCCCAGGTCTGACCAATCGCCATAAAATTTTTCACCAGAATTATTCGCCATGGATCCGAGCATTTTGATCGACGCGGACCGGCTGTTACTTGTTTGGAACCCGTCAATATTATCCTTGGCGAGCAAGGTCAGATCTCCACTCGCTGAGGGCATCAGAACAAAACCGGCATTCTCAAACTTGAGATCGCGTCCCGAGCGCATGGCGACAGAAGCGGGTAGAATTGTCAGGATTACTTTTTCATCAGAACCATAAGCGGCAATATCGTTTCGACCGGTCAACACCGTATCGCCATAAAACGACGTCATCGTCAGCGCGGCCCGCTGGGAAAAGACATATATTTTAAGCCCAGTGCCGTATCGGCCAATGTCGGGTTAACCACGGCGCCCAGATTGATATCCCCAGAGCGATCAGGCTATATTGCGCATCGAACGCTTCAAGCACCTGATCGATCAGGCCGTTCTCATCATCGCCACTATCTGTTGTAAGCGAGGTCCCGAAATTCCCCCGGAACTAAGATATCCCTCTCCAGCGTAGACATGGAACGACCATCCAGATTTCCGCCGACACGCAGGGTTAAATTGCTCGTTTCATCGGTATCTGTCCGATATCGGTAGAAGCTGCCCGCCTGGCTGGTAAAATCGCCGTAAACGCGGCCCGCGATATCCCCGCCACCGGAACTGATGATGCCGGAGGCTCCGGTCTGTTTTGCGACCACAAAATCGAGATAAGAACCACCATCATCCCATGATATGAAATCGAGGGAGTCTTTAAACGCGCTGCTGCTGTTGTCGACATATTGATACCAGCGATCGTCATTCAATTCTCCGATAACAGAGCCCGCTACAGTTAAATCAAGATCGCCACCATGACCATTCAAATCATTCCCCACATTGAAGAAGCTGTACTCACTTCCAGTGTAGCCGGTGGGAAAAGAATTGAGCCGATGGAGCGGATGGCTCCTTCATCGCCCAAAGCCAGGTTCCTGCCGACATCGATAAGGATATCGCCGACGGCACTCTGGATCGCAGCCCCCGCCGAAAGATCTAAATCGTTTCCTGAAGCAATCCTGATATCCCCGGCAAAGGTCCCGATACTGTAATACATGGATGTCGCTGCGGTATAACCCTGTAGAGAACTTTTTCCAACCACGATGTCATCCCCTGCAGCTAAGGACAACGACCCGCTCTCCGTATAGATCAGACGTCCGGCTGCAATCGTCAGATCGCCGATCCCCAATTGCGCCCGAGTCAGGTCCGCCGAAGATAAATCTGCGCCGGCAACCATCGAGATATTCCATGAATCCCCGATAATCCTGTAAAGAGATGAATAAGCCGATAGATCGTTATCAACCGTGGGGTGCGCAAAGCCGGCAACACTGCTGATGATATCCCCCTTGACGGCCACCCCATCCGTAGCGCGCAGGGCCAGAGCGCCCGCCGCACTCCCGGTACTTGCCGCATTCAGAGTCATTGCCGAAACGGCCAGTGTCCCGGTTCTGGTAATTTCAGCCCCCGGCACAAAAGTGACCGTCGTATCGCCATCATTGATGGAAGCAAACTCCGTCACGATATCGCTCTCATCGTTATCAGCGGCATCAACCAGCCCAGCGACATCGTTCACGTGAACAGTTCCACTCTCCACGGAAGATCGTTCATCTCTGACAAAACCTTCAACCTTGACCCTATCCGCATCGACTTCCGCAGAGATGACGTCGTAGAAAGCCGCATTTCCATCGTCCATCTGATCAGACCGGGCGCGGAAGTAAACAGTTCCGCTGGTTCCAGAGTCACTGTCTTTGACGTCAATCCGCGCCGTTTCCGTAGCACTCCCCAGGACAACCTTTCCGTTTTCTGACGACATTTTCACCGATCCGCCCTCATCGTAACCAACCGCCAGGAGGCTCCCGGTCACGGTCAGGTCGTGATTGGCCCAGAGCTCAATATCCCCTGCATCATCACTGCTGGTGTCGATTGTGCCGGCAATCGTCAACGCCCCTCCACTGGCGGCCAGGACGACGGAATCGGCACTCAGCAGCTTTCCTTCAGAGAGTTGCAGATCCCCGGTATATGTTTCAATTTCCAGCATGTTGGTAAAACCACTGAACATCAGCAGATCGGCCAGATCATCCAGCTCAAGCGCCGCGCCGCTGTGGACACCGAATGATCCTCCCAGCCCCCGTCAGCCGAACCGTCCAGCGCCCCGTTCAGAGCCACATGGCCCGACACCGCGTTTAATACAAGTGTACCGGCGTGATCGGCACCACCAGATGAGACATCCAGCAACGATCCATTCCGCAGGTCTATATCTCCCCCGGAGGAGCTCAGGACGATGGCCCCGGCGTCATAACTCTCACTGTAGCTATGCTCATTCACCGTCCCACTGATCTCAATACCGGAGACATCTACAGAGCCGGTTATGATGATGTCACCTGCCGCTGAGATCTTCACCAGACCGGCCTTTGCGACGATATCGCTATCACTGGTCACTGTCGCCGCAGAAATATCCAGAATGCTCCCGGCGCCGATGATATCGGAATTGTCGGAAGAAGCAGACGGGTTGACATCAACCAGGGACAGATCCCGACTCCTCGCGTCTATAACCGCTTTGCCATTGGTAAAGGTGTCGTTGTCCGTTTCGCGGTCGTAGGTCACAACAAGTCGATCGCCCTCCAGAGTCATGGAACCCGCCCCTCCGCGACAAGATGGTTTTACCGGCAAAGATCATATCTCCACGACTTTTCAGATTGACCGTTTTAAATCCATCATCAATGGTCACAGTCGCAATCGTCTCTTGACCGTCGTCATCAACCTCAACATAACTCGGACCGATCCGCAGCTGATCAGCATCTACAGTCAAATCAGCTTCTGTCACGCCGGAGCTGTAATCACCAGCACTTCCCCCTTGCAGGTTCTGTAGCGAGACCTGTGATGCATTCAGGTAAACACTGCCTCCGGCAGAGACCAGACGCGCAGCATCCATCGACAGCACTTCCAAACCGCTCAAATTAACACCATCGACAAAGATCAGGTCCGAATCACTCTTTAGATAAACGGATGAAAAGCCGGTAAACCCGCTCAGGTTTTCCGTCAGAAAAACACCGTCAGAAGGCTCCGTATAGTTTTCGTCAACCAGATAGAGAACATTCGCAGACACGTTCAACGTTCCGGAGTCGGACAGAAACCCGCCGAACAGATCAAGATCATCGATGTCCAGAGTTACCGTCGGCCCTTTGACCGTCGCCCCCTGCTCAACTCTGAGGGCAGCTGTCGTCAGCGTGACCTCTCCACCCTCATTGGCTTCAAGCAAGGCATTTTCTTCAACAACAATACGATCCTCAGCCTTTAAACGGATATTATCGAGCCGAACAACCGCGCCGTTTTCCACTCTGATCGTGTTTTCTCCATTGCCTTTCGCACTTAACTCAGCCTGATTCAAACCGCTATCCGACAGGAAGGTATCGGAGATAATCGCCACCCCACTCACACCCAGATCATTCACGGTATCCGAAACCGTATCAAACGTGACCAGATCAAAATCTCCGCCCGCTCCACTCGCAGTCAGATTGATATTGCCGGCACTCAGAATCAGGGTTCCACCGTCATAACCCGCCAGGCTTTCAGCAATCAAAGATCCCTCAAGAATCACGGTGTCTGCATCAAAGCTCAAAGCCCCGGCGTCACCTGCCGTTATCGTATCTGTTGTATAGCTGTCGCCGATCAGATCCTCTGCGCGATAAAGGGTGAATACCTCTTGAACTCCGGTCGCCTGACCGCCGTACCGGTAAAGAGTCCCTGCCGTCACAGTTTGTCCATCAACCGAAGCATTCAGGTTTGTCGACACCATGTCACGCCCCGTCGCTTCGACAATCACCGCGCCGGGCAGATAGGCATACTCATCGGGCAGTACATAATAAGTGCCGGCAGCCAGCAGGTCGGAATCGCGCACTTCTATCATCAACCCCGATTCCTTTGCTCCCGGGACAACAAGATTGATTCCCGGCACAACGACATAACGGTTGGAATACTCCGTGTCGTCCAGGGGATCAACAGTTCCATCAGTACCCGGCAGGAAATAGGATCGGGTGAGTCCTCCCCCGCTCGAGATATCGATCTCGGCACCGGACTGTACGACAACGATTCCGCCATTCCCCACATCGCCACCCGCCTTAAGAGTGACGGAACTATCAAGAGAGTCGCTCACAAACACCTGCTCGCCCGGATCATCCTCGCTCTTCGTATAGGACTTCCAGTGATACAAGGAATTGCTGTTGGTATCCTTGACACTCAATCCATAATTCTGCACATAATCGCTACTGACCGATATTTTCCCGGTCGAGGCGACGAAGATAGTTTCATCGGCATTCAGAGTAATCTGCCCCAGCGGCGCATGAACGAAACCACTGTATCTATCGACTGAGCTTCAAGGGTCAGCTGCCCCCCTGCAGAAAGGACATCCACATCGGAAGAACTTTCCGGTACCTTAACCGTCAGGATCCCAGCCGAATCGATCGTGAAATGAGCGTTACGTGTGGGATAAATGACAGAAGCCGAAAGGGTCAGGTCAGCTTCGGTCGCCAGCTGCCCTTCCCAGCGTTGGCCGTTTAACAGGGTATATTTAACATCCGACAGGCTTATGGCCTTTGCGGCCGTCAAAGAAACATCATCGAAACCGGAAAAGACAATACTTCCACCGACGTCTATCCAGTCGGCTCTTAAGGAGAGGCTGGTGTCCTGTTCAGCCACACTATCCGCAAAGGGTTTATTGGAGTTGGCAATCTCGATCCAACGAGCCTGAAAACGATGGCTAAGTCCCGGCAGACTCTCTATTCGCGGCGTATCAAATCGGAGTGTTCCTGGAAGCTCAAAATCGATTTGATCCGCAAGATAAACTGCCCGCTTGGCACCAAAAGCCAGTGAATCAAACCCCGCAGCAACATAACTGTCGATATCCCTCTGATATAAATCCAGACGGGTCCCCGCAGCGGCATTGAGATAATAAATGTCCAGTTCCCCGCCCCGGTAGCCGGAGAGAGAAGCCCCGGCACGGAACTTCCCGTCAAAATCACTCTTGGCATAATAATCAATGTCAACGGTACCGCCATCGGCGCCATCCTGAACTTCAGTCAGATTCCTCGACACCATCAGGGTCCGAGTCACCGGCTCAGCCGCCGAAACATCAATCAACGCCCCGTCCCGCATATCGAGGTCCCCAGGATTCCAAACTGACAGTTCCGCCTCCCAGGGTGAATAATCCGTCTGCGTGTCACTCAACGAACCCTCGACCTCCAGGTTATAGCCCTGCGCCTGAATCCGGGCGTTTGAGAACAGATTCAGTTGGCCACCATTTATCTCTGTATCCCCCCCTCTTCAGTAGCATACTGCACCTGTTTGATATTAATTTTTCCTGCAGGAGCGCTGACCAGGGCATCAATATTGATGTTCGGAGCTTCCAGAATGATAGCCCCTTGGGGAGCGACTTCGACCTGACTTCCCGTTGCCAGAGTCAAGACCATGTTATTGGTAAAGTTCAGGTCAACATTCGCATTGGTGGAGCCTTCGCTGACCCCGGCTTTCAGGGTAATCGAACTGTCCTCAAGTTGGTCCAGATCAACTCGATATCTGTCATAAGGCATATCTGAGCTCGGAGGATAACCGGCATTTGCAAAGGCCTCAAACTCAGGTATGAGCTTTTTTACGGTCGACGGTGTCAATAAAACGTTTGCGCCAACAGTCAGGTCCTTCGTACTGATCAGGCTGATATGGCTGAAACCGTCGTCAGAAAAGCGATTATGATTAAGAACCAACGAGCCAAACCTGTTTCCGTCCTCTTCGTAGGCAAGCTCTTTTAACACCGTCACTGCCGAAAAGAAGTCTGTCGCACCACCTTGAGCCATCTCGCGTGCCGTAACTTCTACTTCGCTGGCATGAAGATTGATGAATGCGCCGTCGTAGCCCGCCAGTGAAACACCGCTTAATTCACCGTCCAGCACGATAGAGTGGCCCTGCACGTTGATTTCACCGGCCTTGGCACCCGTCCAATCGCCGTTTTGATCAATGTAATAGCCCCCGCTGACATCAATGAGACTCCCGGCGGCCGCATACACACCAAATCCGTAAGCCGTATCATCCGACAGCGTAATCGAGCCACCTGCCGTGTTGGCGGGGACATCCTCAGCCTTCCCGGTCACCTCGGCTGCGGAGTTATCGACCTGCTCTCCGGCAGTGGAAAGAACACTGTCAGGCCCAAGATAGATCATCCGGTCAATTGCGTCGGCGTCACCACCATCATCATAGAGATAGCTGTCATCGAGAGTCAGATTTATCGTGCCGCCGGGGCATATACTTCCCCTTCAACAGTTATGAGTGAAGAGGTGACAGAGACAGAGCTGTCACCTTCAAGTTGGATATCAGCGTTTTCGTCAATACTGACACTCGTATTAGAATAGAGATTGACCGCACTTAATTGTGCATTTTCAATAGTACTGATCAATAATTCAGAGGTGTCCGCAGTATAGAGATCATCAACAAACTCCTCGTCAGAAGTTGTTTTAACCTCACTCAGATCACTCTGATGTTCTGTCAGAACGACTTTGTCCGTTATCCGGTGCTTCCGGAAGGATACGTATAGGATCTGTTTCCGACAGTCAGAACTCCGTTGACAGCCTTTGCACGCCCGACAGCAACAACTGAGTCATCATATTCATAGGTGGGATCATCTTCTTCGGTCTGGTAGGGTCCGTTTATCGCCAGGCCATTCAGAACACCGTTCAGTGTAACCGTCGGGCCAATTAACGACAATGAACCGGCGTCGCTCCCCTGGATGTAAGGGCCGACGTAGCCGTAGAGAGGCGTCGAACCACCGTAAAAAAAGACCGGATATCGTCGCGTTACCATATTTTGGATTTGAAAAAGTTTGTCGGGTGAGAACCCTATAATCGGTGAGGTTGTCCGGAGCATCGGAAATGTCATATATTTTTCTGTCGGGAGCAAGCAGCTTCGTTGTCTGCAGATAACCGCTGTCATACAATACTCCACCACCGGAGATATCGATCTCTGCTGAGTCCGAGACAATAATATCCCCGTTGCCGAACTCATTTATTTCACTATTGACTTGCTGCTCATTTTCATCCACCCCGACCCAAAGGTTGACATCTCCGCCCTTTGTCGCGGATTCCACGGCGGTTTTCTCCTCCGCACTCAGGTAGCCGGAAATATCGCCGATATTTGACCCGAGCAAGGTATTGAATGAAATCGTTTTCCCCTGCAGTGAGCCTCCCTGTTGAGCGTCTTCATCGCGTAGCTGAAACTGTTCAACTGAGCCTCTATCTCATTGCTGTCGCCAGTCCGGCTGGCCCAGACCCCGCTCACATCGATACTGCTGCCGTCTTCAAGATAGATCCAGCGATCAGCATACATACTGACCTCGCCGGAACGGGCAATGATCTTCCCGTGATAATCAATGATGTCAACGGAATCACGATATTTGAACTCGCCTTCAAAAGGAGGGCCTTCACTGGTAGACAAACCGCCAAACGTCACTTCCGCACCAAAAGGCTCGCCATCATCTCGTAACTCTTCCGTATCGACCAATGCTTCTCCGGACGAATTGATCACGGCATCAATCAGCCGTATTCCTCACCCGACACACCACTCACACCGTATTGACCAGTCACAATACTGTCGCGAGCACGCAATTCAACGACGCCCTTGTTCAATAGTGAGGTGACGGAACGGATAACCCCGTCGTGCTGAACTGTTCGCCCCATAAGGCCAACAAACCCTCCGCTGCCATGGATATCGTTGTTTTCTATTTTCCCCTCATAGGTCTTCAGCTTTCCCACGTATTCGACCTGTTTACCATCGACGATAACAACGGCTCGGCCATTCACAACTTTTCCCGACTCAATTCCATCGTTGTCGAGATCGAAATCATGGTCACCTGAGGCTGAACTCATCGCGACTTTATCGAGCCTGTGTGTCAGCTGAAATTCACTGCCACCGGCAAGAGCGATCTGGCCGAATGGAGCAATAATAGTTCCGTAATTTTCTACGGTTGGCCCGATCAGGTAAACGGCTCCGCCATCTGCTGTTGATATGGTGCCGTAATTTGCGATGACAACCTCATCCTCCGCGGGCAAGGAATATGCTTGCCCATCGTCATAGGCCGACCCCGTCAGATAGTCTTCAAAACCAAATCAAGACCTTCTTCTGGGGACGCAAACTCATGGTTAATCGGATCGACATCTTGCAAATTCAACGCCGATGCCACCAGAGTGCGGACATTAACCGTCGAATCCGGTCCGAAGAGGATGCCGTTCTGGTTGATCAGATAAACCTTCCCGGCCGCGCTCAACGTCCCCAAGATCTGGCTTGGCTTGATATCGTAGATCCGGTTCAGGGCCGCCCAGTTGCTCTGTTCCTGGTCAAAGTGAACTCTGGCGTTTTTACCGACATCGAAGGACTCCCAGTCGATGACCACCCGTTCCTGCTGCTGATCGACCGTCATATTGCTGTCAACGCTGGAAATATCAAACTTGCCGGCAACAGCATTGACCTGGGGAACAGGAAGCTGAGTATCGGGAATTGTCGCCGTTCCACCGTAAAAACCGGGAATTTGAAGTTGAGCGGCATACACAGGTGAATGCAGCAAACCGGCAAAACACGTGAGCACAAGCGCTGGGATCAGCTTGAAATATAATTGCAATGAAAGTTTTATTTGACCCATTTCAATATATCCGGATACTAGAATTCATAGCTCAGACTGAAATAACCCCGGTGGGTTCCTGAATCGGTATTGTTCGTTTCGGAAAGAGCAATCCCCCAGTCCACACGGTATTTAACATGTTCCCAAAGCTGTCCCTGAACGGTCAGACCCAAGCCACTGAGTTCGACGGTCTTCTCCTGCCCGTCAAGAGGCTCCTTCAACTGGAGAAAAGCATATTCATACAGCAATGAAGGAACACCGGTGTAACGCTTCTTCTCCCCAAAGAACTCTACGAGCTCCGGACCCGAGAGTTTCACACGGCCATAGATCGAATTGTCTCCGCTGGCTTCACTCTCCTTATAGCCGTGGACACTGTCCATACCGCCGGTCGAGTACTGTTCATTGGAAATCAACGGCTCAGATGCCAGCTGACCCTCAACCTTAAGGTTGAGACGATAGTTCTCTGATAGCTGATGACGTCGCTCCAGAGAAGCTTTCAGAGCCAGATAATTCCCTCGGGATTTGTAATTCTTCTCAGAAAATTCCTGATGTTCAGTCACCAGACCACGTATCGCTCCGGACAGCCCCAGACTGAGCAAGGTCACACCGTGATCATCTTTTAGAGAAGCCCCATAATTCACGGACAGAGGAACATAGGTGACCGGGGTTACAATCGGATCATCGCCCCGTTAGAGAATTTGATTTGCTCATCAAAATCCTTATAGTCGACACCGAGCGTCAGGTTGTGAGCGAATCGTTTTCCCCCGGGCAGACCGGGCAGAGGTCTGACATAACGTGCTCCAAAGATATTCCCCTTACCGACAACATTAAGCTCGCCCCCTGTGGCGGCTTCACTATCTGACCAGACTGCATAAAAGACAAACAGGTCAGGCACCTCAGCGAAACCGGGCATGACGTAGGAGGAGGAAATAACCCGAACTTCATCCGTATTCTCCGGAGAAATCTGAGCTTTTAACGAAATCGAATGCTTTTTTTGCCAGAGATTATCATAGCGGACCATGGCGTCTAAACGGAGGTCGCTCGTACTGTGACTGGAGCGATTGTCCAATTTAATGCTGCCGTTGAGCGGGAGTTCGTCCTCAATCTTCAACTCAATGGTATCTTCCCCTGCTTTCCGGCTCGGAGCCAATCCCATTTTAACCTTTATATTGGGATTGCGCGAAAGCTTGCCAAAGTCTCTTTCGACGTCCTCAACTTTTAGAACCTGTCCAGGAGCGATGGACGGCAATTCCCGCATCAGCATTTCTTTGGTGTAATAGCGGTTTCCAGTCACCTTGACCCTGGCTATCTTCGTTTCAATGACGTCCAGACGGACGATGCCATCGTCGAGGCTCTGTTGGGGAATGCTCACCATTGTGCGGACATAACCCTGCTCCTGAAAATATTTCTCCACGACAGACCGAGCCTTTTCCACGTCTTCCGTTGTTTTGGCGTGACCGACATAGGGCCAAAGCAACTCCTGGATATCACCATCCGGAAGTCTGTTGTCCTGAATAATTTCGTACCCGCGAATCTCGAACGTCATCTCCCCAGCCTGTGCCGGGGCAACCAAACAGGGTAGAGATACGATAAAATAATAAATAAACGACACCAACCGTTTGATGGAACAGAAAAGGCCACCCGAAGAAACTCCTAAACTCAACTAAACGACAAAACCCTAAAGATTTGAATTTCTAACTGGACTGTTTGGAAATGATTTGTGAATTATTAGAAACGCATTACTGTAAATATTATTAACAACTTATGAATCTAAATAAATCAAATGGCAACATATTGACATTCAAGGGAAACTGTGAAAGTTTCGTTCATCAGGCTGATTCGATTTGCTAACAATTCATGACTTGACGCAATATTTCATCTAAAACAAACACGATCCTAAAAAACATATTCTAAGTTTAAGTTAGCGACTTATTAATGGGGGATATAATGGGGAAGATATCGTGAATAAGAAAAAGATCATCACACTGATCATCCTGACAACAGTCCTGTTGTTTATGGGACTGCAGTTGATGGCTGGACAGTTTTTCCCATCCGGGTGGGGTACCGAGAAAGGCACACAGCAAAGTATCTCAAAAAAAAGAGAAACCGAGCACGGGTTACAGAGAAATCATATGAGTCGCGGGATGAGCTTAAGAAGAACAGACACTCACAGCATTGTCGATGATCGCATCAACCAGATGAGACTGGCGGCTTATTTATCCGCCCTTGGAGGCACAGCATCAGATCCGCTTCCTGTCTGGTCTACGGATAAACAGTTTGGATGGGAAAAACAGAGAGAACGGTGCTTCAGTCATCGGCTTTCCTGATCTGGGTTCCGCTCGGTCTGCCGGGTCCAGATCCAACCTGCCTTCCGGTTATTTCCCGATACTAACACCAGAATCCAACCATCCCAGGACTGGTTATCTTCTTCCAGACTACATTCCCCCGCATTTACATTCCCAATAACTCAAAAAGACAAGCCAGCCCTCCCCGATAACACAGTTTATTATTTTCCTTACCACGGTGGAGAGGTTCCTACTTCCGGTGACATCCCCCCATTCAAAAAAAACGATCCAACACAACAAGTGGTTCCTCTTCCGAAAAGCGCACTGCTGTTGGCTGGAGTCCTGATTTCCTTCTTAGTGCTGAGGCGCAGAAAATTTATTTGACGTCGGCAGCCGACCAGTGGATTCTCCAACAATCAGCAACCAAAACAGTCACATTTAAACATAACAGAAATTACCACATAAAATATTGAAAATATTAAACTAAACCAGATCCAACAAAATTCAGGTCATCGTCCCTGCCTTGACAGAAAACCGCTCTTCGATAGAATTTAGATTATGCCAAGAGAAACGATTGCTCAATTTCAGATCGAACGCTTGGGGATTCTGAACGCTCAGGGAGAGATCGACACGGAACTTTTCCCCTCTTTGAGCAACAGTGAGTTACTCGGCCTCTACGAGCTGCTGCAATTCACCAGACTGGCAGACGACCGGGCATTAAGCCTCCAGCGCGAAGGCCGGCTCGGAACCTTCCCCTCCTCGTTGGGACAAGAAGCGGCTCAGGTCGGCAGCGGTTTGCCCTGACCAAACAGGATTGGGTGTTCCCTTCCTTTCGTGAAATTGGCGTTTTCTTAAGCCTCGGGTATCCTTTATCACTCTACTACCGCTACTGGCTGGGCGATGAGCGCGGCTTGCGCAGCCCCGACGATTTGAATGTTTTTCCGATCAACATCGCCGTCGGCACTCATCTGCTCCACGCCGCCGGCACCGCCATGGGAGCCCGCTACCGTAACGACCCGGCTGTTTCCGTTGTCTATCTGGGCGATGGCGGAACGTCGAAAGGAGACTTCCATGAGGCCCTGAACATGGCCGGAGTCTACAACCTGCCGCTGGTGGCGATCTGCCAGAACAACCAATGGGCGATATCGGTCTCAAGCAAAAATCAGACGGCAACAGAGACACTGGCTCAAAAAGCCGTCGCCTATGGAATCACTGGAATCCAAGTCGATGGCAACGATGTCCTGGCCGTCTACCAGGCGACTAAAGAAGCCTTACAACGAGCCCGGAGCGGCGACGGTCCCACCTTTATCGAATGCGAAACCTATCGCATGTCCGACCACACAACGGCGGACGATGCCCGTCGTTATCGTGATGTCAGCGAAGTTGAGCCCTGGCGCGAAAAAGATCCGCTGGTGCGAATGCGTGTGCTGCTGGAAAAGAAAGGCTTGTGGGGAGAAAGCGAACAGAGTCAACTGGAAGGCACCCTGAAACAACAGGTCGATCTGGCCGTTCAGCAACTCGAAACCATGGACCCACCGCAGGTGGAAGAGATGTTCCTCTTCACCTGCGCTCAGCTCAACAGCAGACAGAAAGAACAGCTGAAGGAGTGTCGCGATGGCCGTCCTTAACCTGGTTCAGGCGATCAATCAGGGTTTACAGCAGGCCCTGGCGGGTGATGACCGGGTGCTGGTTTTCGGCGAAGATGTCGGTGCCGACGGCGGCGTCTTCCGGGCGACCGAGGGTCTGTTTGAACAGTTCGGCGGTGAGCGGGTGTTTGATACCCCGCTGGCCGAATCGGGGATTGTCGGTCTGGCGATCGGTCTGGCAGCTACGGTTTACGACCGGTGGCGGAGATCCAGTTTCTCGGTTCACTTATCCGGCGATCGATCAGATTTTCACTCACGCCGCCCGCATCAGAGCCGTTCGCGAGGACGCTATAGTTGTCCGCTGGTGATCCGGACCCCTACGGGGCGGAATCAAGGCTCCAGAGCTGCACGAAGAAAGCAGCGAAGCCCTCTTCTGTCATATGCCTGGCCTCAAAGTGGTCGTGCCCTCGACCCCGACCAACGCCAAAGGATTGTTACTGGCCGCCATCCAGGACCCTGATCCGGTCATCTACCTGGAACCGACCAGGCTTTACCGGCTGCTCAAGGAAGAGGTTCCGGAGCATCCCTACTCAACGCCGCTCGGTAAGGCCCGGATTGCCCGCAGAGGTGAAGAGGTAACCGTGCTGGCCTGGGGAAGTATGTTGGAGCGGTCTCTCAGAGCGGCTGCCGACTATCCGGCCGAAGTCATTGATCTGCAGACGTTAAGCCCCTTCGACCGTGAAACCATCCTCGCGTCTGTCAGAAAAACCGGTCGCGTTCTGATTGTCCACGAAGCGGCCAAAACCGGTGGTTTCGGTGCCGAACTGGCAGCAACCATTGCCGAAGAGGAGATCATGGCACTCAAAGCCCCCATATTGCGCGTGACCGGCTATGATGTCGTTCTCCCCTTACCCCTGCTGGAAGACTATAATCTACCGACGGAACAGCGCATCAAAACCGCCATCGAACAACTGCTGAGGTATTGATATGGAATTCGAATTCAAATTGCCTGATCTGGGCGAAGGGATTGCTGAAGCTGAAATCCGTGGTTGGCTTGTCGAAGAGGGAGAGCAGATCGAAGAGCATCAACCCGTCGTTGAAGTCGAAACGGACAAGGCTGTGGTTGAGCTGCCGTCACCCAGGGCTGGAAAGGTCATTAAGTACCACCACCTTGAAGGTGAAATCGTCAACGTCGGTGAGGTCCTGCTGACCATAGAGCATGATGATGAAGACCGCCGCCCGTCATACGGGATCGTCGGTGAATTGCCTGAAGCGACTGAAAGCTCAACAGAAGAGGAGAGCAACACTCCTGCCCCTGCGGAAGAGATCAGTGCCTTGCCGTCCGTGCGTGAACTGGCCAGAGAACTCAATGTCGACCTGTCCGCAATCTCCGGTACAGGCCCCGATCAATCCATCAGCGCTGAAGATGTACGCGCCGCCGTCGGAGCCGGCAGGACAGAGACAGCAAAAAAGGCGACCGAAACACCCCGGTCATCGGCAAAACGTTTAGCACAAAAAGGGCTTCGCCGGGTGATTGCCCAGAAGCTTCTGCAAGCACAGCAGTTGACGGCCTTTGTCACGAACATGGAAGAATTCGATGTGACCAGGCTGTGGGAGCTGAAACGCCGTGAAGAGCCCCACCTGGCAGAGCGCGATCTGCCTCTGACCTTCCTGCCGTTTTCATGAAAGCGGTTCAGCATGCGTTGCTCGAGTTTCCCCGCTTTAACGCCCGTCTTGATGAAGAGCGGCAAGAGCTGATCCTGCTACCCGACTGCCATATCGGGATTGCCGTCGACACCGACGAAGGGCTGATGGTTCCGGTGCTGCGCGACATTGCTACCAAGAGTATCATCAGTCTGGCCAGCGAACTGCAGAACTTGTCGGAGCGCGCCCAACAACGCAGCATTGCTCTCGAAGATCTGCAAGGCAGCACTTTTACCCTGACCAACTTCGGATCCTATGGCGGCCATTTTGCCACCCCGATCATTAATTATCCAAACGTCGCCATCCTGGGGTGTGGCAGAATCAAAGCCAAACCCTGGGTCGTCGATGATGAAATGGTTATCCGCCATATTCTTCCACTGTCTCTGACCTTTGATCATCGCGTTGCCGACGGAGCTGAGGCCTGCCGTTTTTTGAATCATATCGGCCGCTATCTCGAAGACCCGGGGTTGTTGTTTCTGGAAAGCACGTAAGCGGTAATGAACTGAATTCGGTTGAGAACGGAGGGACGGCAAAAAGGGCCCGACAGGGACCCGTCTCAATATGGAGTTCGGTGTGACCCGTCCATTTCGAATCATCGCTGCCGTAGCCGTTTACGATGGCCATGATGCGTCTATTCTGGCCCTCAATAAAGCGTTGATGGCCGGTCCCGAGCCGCTGGAACTGATCTACCTCGGCTACAATATGGGGCCGAAAAGATCGCTCTGGCAGCCACCCGGGAAAGTGCGGACGCGATTGCGGTTGCGTCATACAATGGCGGTCATCTTGAATTTTATCCGCGCCTGCTGAATCTGTTGAAAAAGCTGACGCCCGTACCGTTGGTGTTCGCCGGCGGGGGCGCGACCATCTTCCCGCAGGAAAAAAGAAACCTTGAAGCGGCCGGAGTGGCTCAGGTATATCTGCCCGGAACAACACTGCCGGAGATCGCCACCGACATGCGCCAGCGAGTCGGACAGAACATCCACATCATCTCTGACACCGACCATGAAATTGGCGGGATGGCGGGAGCGTCCAGGTCAGGGTCAGTCGAAGCCCTGGCGCAGATGCTGACCACCCTGGAGCACCCGTCGCAAGAGCCAAACAGATTAGATGCTGAACGACAGATCGCCCGGACGCAAGCCTTCCGCGCGCAGCACAGAACCCGCGCTCACCAGGCTCTAAAGCAATTGCAGCAGGTTGCCGCAGAGGGAGGGAATACCTTTGCCGAACTGCTGCACACAGTCCGCTACGCCAGTCTGAGGCAGATCACCAGAGCTCTGATCGAAGAGGGTGGGAGCTATCGTAAGATGCTTTAGTAGTCGATCCCCGGTTGCGGCTCGATGTCCTTACGGTAGGCATGTTTGATTTCACAGACTTCACTGACGGTATCGGCCAGCTCAACGACCTGCGGGTGAGCATCGCGACCGGTCAGAACCAGATGCAGCATGGGCGGTTTTTCTCAAGCAGGTCGAGAACCTGTTCAAGGTCGACCAGATTGAGTTTGACGGCGTTGTTGATCTCATCAAGAATCAGCAGCTCATATGTCCCTGCGGCAATCTTTTCCCTGACCAGATCCACAGCATCCTGGGCGTTGGCCCGGTGCTCTTCCCAGGAATAGGGATTGCCCTGAATGCCACAGAATCCCTTTCCGGTCGATATCAACTCGATGTCGCCTTTCAGCAGCTTGATCCCGTCCCATTCACCGGCGTAAAGATCGCCCTTCATGAACTGGATAATGCAGACTTTCATTCCATGGCCACAGGCGCGTAAGGCCATCCCCAGCGCCGATGTCGTCTTGCCTTTGCCGTTACCTGTAATAACAACAGTCAAACCCTGCCTCTGCTTCGGTTCGAGGCGATCAATCTTATCGGGCAGGCTTCCGCGCTTGTTCATCTTCAAGTCCTCTTTATCGGCCCTTTTAATGCCAGGGGTAGCTGAGATCGCGAAGTTTCATTGCCGCCCGAACCCGTTCCAGCGCCAGGAGTTCGGCAGCAGCACGCGGTAGAAGGTTTTCTTTGCGGGCTTTATGTAAAATGCGGTCGGTATTTTTTTGATCTTACGTTCAATCGCAACAAAGGCTTCCGGAGCACTTTTTTTACGATACTCCATCGCGGCCATGATCAGTCCACCTGCGTTGGCAATAAAATCGGGGACAACCAGGGTGCCGTTTTCAGCCAAAGTTTTTTCTGCATCCAGGGTCACCGGAATATTTGCGCCCTGCAGAATCAGTCGGGCTTCGATCTCACCAAGGTTCCCCTTATGGATGACATCGGGAGTCGCGGCAGGAACGAGGATATCGCAACGGACACCGAAAATAGCCTCTCCCGGCAATCCTGTCCCCTGAGTGGATTCCAGAACAGTCCCTTTTTCCAGCTTTGCTTCGATCAGTGAATCGACCTTCAACCCAGCGGATTGGGCCAAAGTCCCAAAACTGTCACTGACTGCGACAATAACGGCCCCCTTCTGGTCCAGAAAACGCGCCGCGGCCCGACCGACGTTACCAAACCCCTGAATGGCAACGGTTGCTCCCTTCAAAGGCATACCGACATAGTCGCAGGCAATTTCGGCACACTCTGCGATTCCACTGCCAGTCGCTCCCAGCTTGTCCAGCGGCAAACCTCCGACTTCCTCCGGCAATCCGAGAACCCGACCGATCTCTTCCTTGACCCAGACCATCATATGCTCGTCCGATCCCATGTCCGGTGCCGGGACATAGTCCTCCACCCCACCCATCATACGGGCAAAGGCGCGGAACAGCTGTTCGATATTATCCTGTTTCGGATCAGCGATGATTCCAGCTTTGCCGCCGCCGTGATCAAGCCCGGCGATCGAACTTTTCAGGGTCATGGTTCGGGCGAGACGCGCGACTTCAAGTGGGGTTACCGAAGGAGAGATCCGCACTCCGCCAATAGCAGGGCCCAAGGCTATATTATCGACAACCACAACCCCATGCAGCCCTATCTGCGGATCGTGAAGTTGAAGAACTTTTGCCGGACCTAAATTGTCACATTTGATAGTCGCCATCATTCAAATTTAACAAAAATGTGACAATTGTAAATAAACATGACAGAAATTCTTCCTAATAAAACAAAACATTAAAACAACTTACTCCGGTTTGATTCATAATGAGGTAAAATAAAGACTAAAACAAGTCAACAACCGGGTCGGCGATAAAAAGAAGCGGATATAGCCCCAAAACAAAGGCTGTTTGCCACCAAGACACAGACAACCTCAAGACAAGCCGGCTTAAAGTATGTGTTCTTGCCTGGCGGCCTTAAAATTTTTGTGGCGAAGTCTTTATTTTTTCAAGCGTTAAACGAAAGCCCTGTTGTGAGTTATAAAGCCGAAAAAGAGACGGGAGCAATGATGGCGATCTCCACAATCATGGTTATCGGTGCCGGACAGATGGGTGGAGGGATTGCCCAGGTGGCGGCAGAACATGGTCTGCAGGTGATATTGAACGATATCAACCCGCAGTTGATCGAGCAGCGTCTGGCTTATATCGATGAGCGACTGGATCGCACCATTGAAAGAGGAGAAAACCCTGTTGAGAAAAAAGCCGACATTCGCTCCCGAATCACCCCCTCAACCGACCTGCAGGACGCTGCTCAGGCCGACTTTGTTATCGAGCCGCGGCCGAAAGCAAACCTCTTAAGCAGCAGCTGTTCCGCGAACTTGATGCGTTGTCTCCCCCGCATGTCATCCTGGCCAGCAACACCTCCTCCCTGTCGATCACCGATCTGGCGGCAGCCACCACGCGCCCGGAGCTGGTGATTGGAATGCATTTCATGAACCCCGTCCCGGTGATGGCGCTGGTTGAGGTTGTGCGTGGTCTGGCGACCAGCGCTGAACCTGTGACAGGGTAAAAGCTGGCTGGCCGGTGGATAAAACACCGGTCGAAGTCAAGGATTACCCGGCTTTATCTCCAATCGCCTGCTGATGCCCATGATCAATGAAGCAATTTACAGCCTCTACGAAGGGGTGGCCGATGCGGAAGCGATCGATGCGGTGATGACGTTGGGCATGCACCACCCCATGGGGCCGCTGGCCCTGGCCGACTTTATCGGGCTGGATACCTGCCTGGCAATCATGGAGACTCTTTACCTGGGGTTTGCCGACAGCAAATATCGCCCCTGTCCTCTGCTGCGCAAGATGGTAGAAGCCAGCCGACTGGGGAAAAAGAGCGGTCAGGGATTTTATCGTTATGATCGACATGGAGGACAAAAATTATGAAATACGACAACCTTTTGCTTGAGCTCACACGTGGGATTGCCGTGGTAACGCTCAATCGCCCCAAAGCCCTTAATGCGCTGAATGAGGCCACGCTCAAAGAGCTTCAATCAGCCTTCAGCTCCCTTGCCACAGACCCCGTGGTCAAGGTCGTTATCATCACCGGCAACAGCGAAAAGGCTTTTGTTGCAGGGGCTGATATAGCGGCCATGCAAGGCTGGACTCTCTGCAGGCACGCGCTTTCGCCAAGCTTGGTCACGCAGTGATGAAAGCCATCGAAAGCTGTCCGAAACCGGTCATCGCAGCGGTTAACGGCTACGCTCTCGGTGGTGGGTGTGAACTAGCCCTCGCCTGCGATATCCGCCTGGCGTCCGACAATGCTCAATTCGGACAACCGGAGGTCAATCTGGGGGTGATCCCCGGCTTTGGCGGGACTCAACGCCTGGCCCGCCTGGTGGGAAAAGGACGGGCGCTGGAACTGATTTTAAGCGGCGCAATGATCACGGCAGAAGAAGCCCTGCGTATCGGCCTGGTCAATCAGGTTGTTGAACAGAGTGAGTTGCCGCGCGTGGCCAGAACCCTGGCGGAAACCATCAGCAGTAAAGGTCCGCTGGCGCTCAAACTGGCTAAAGAAGCTGTTCACAACGGACTGGAGATGGACCTTGACCGGGCCAACCGTTACGAATCCGAACTTTTTTCTATCTGTTTTTCCAGCGCTCAGCAAAAGGAGGGCATGAAGGCCTTTCTGGAGAAACGGCCGGCAAAATTTCGGAGCGGTTAAAGGGGCGGCCTCACTCGCCACAGGAGAAAGAGATGACAACAATCCGTTTTCCTGCATGAAACGACTGGTCAAGGATATGCACGAGAAGCTCGCCAGGATTAAACAAGGCGGACCGGAAAAAGCCCGACAGAAACATGTTGAGCGCGGCAAACTGTTGCCTCGCGAACGGATCAGTCAACTGGTCGACAGCGGTTCCCCGTTTCTGGAACTGTCCCCGTTTGCCGCCTGGAAAACCTACGACAGTGAGGTTCCTGCCGCGGGCCTGATCACAGGGATAGGTCAGATCAACGGTCAGGAGTGCATGCTGGTCGCCAACGACGCGACGGTTAAGGGCGGACCTACTATCCATTGACGGTGAAGAAACATCTGCGCGCCCAGGAGATCGCCGAACAAAACCAGCTGCCCTGCATCTATCTGGTTGACTCTGGCGGCGCATTTCTGCCTGAACAGGACGAAGTGTTCCCCGACTCGCGAT
>LQAG01000116.1_pt1 | contig 36586 bp, 46 predicted proteins | sample 1535801 | NCBI WGS metagenome assembly LQAG01 (sample SAMN04331584, study PRJNA305678) | bioreactor metagenome | isolation source: bioreactor_3 inoculated with Wadden Sea sediment 1st replicate of a... | place: Germany:Bremen
GGTTGTTGTCGGCGCTGCCGTCGTCGTTGTGGTTGTTGTCGGCGCTGCCGTCGTTGTGGTTGTTGTCGGCGCTGCCGTCGTTGTGGTGGTTGTAGTCGGCGCTTCCGTCGTTGTTGTGGTCGTGGTTACAGGCGGAATTCTGTAATAAAATGATGTGTGACTTACACTTGGCATCGGTGAATCCAAGTCGGTATCAGAAAATGTATTTCCATCATATTGATACAGGTAGCCACCACTGCCTGCCTTCACATACACAAAATAGACTTCAATACCAATCACTGACCAGTCAACCATATGTTGCCCGTCGACATTCTTATAGGTCAAGGTAATAGATTTGCCTGCTCCCAAATCCTGAGTAAACTCACCCAAATTACCTTCAGAACCAAAGTCGAATTTTTCAAATTCAAACGGATTAAAGATACTGTCAGGAAAAAGTTCCTGTATCTTTACCACAGCTGCAGCTTCGTTTCCTGATGTAATAATGTACATATTTTCTTCATTTGACGCCATGATTCCGAAACTGTTACCAATCAGCAACAACATCACCATAGCAATACTGATGAATTTCTTGAGTTGTTTATCCATATTGCTCTCCTTTCAATATAGTCCAGTTTATTCATTCGTAACTTGTAGCCCCAAGCTTTTAGAATGTATGCATATTCTCTCATTTGCACTTATGACAAACATATAAGAAAAGGATAATTCTGGATATTGCTTATACCCGTTTTATCTATTTGGGAATAAAAAAAGCAACATCACGGAATCATCCGTAAAGTTGCAACCGAACCGTCTTAGCTTTCGCCTTAGACTTCTAGCTTTGCGTCCTAGTTTTTCAACTAGTTTGCCCTAGGTTGATATTACTATAGTCTTAATGGTATGTCAACAGAATTGGCTGAATACATGATATTATGTACTGGATTTTTATTAAATCTTAAGAGCGCGCATCATCATTGCCATCAACGACCACAGCCTTATCAGATGTGTCAAGGTTAGTGTTTTTCTTTCTTTCCTGACTGTCCATCCACACAAGAACTACGATTATGACTGTCGCAGCCAATGTGCTGGCTAAGCCAAGAGAAAAGCCTCTCGGCATATAACTGAATTCAAGCTCATGTGATCCGGCTTTCAGAGGCACCATAATCAATGCATCCTTATAGGCCACTGGCTCCACAAGTTCATCATTCACCTTCACCGACCACCCCTCTTCATAAGGTATGGACGTGTATAGAAATCCGTCTTCCATAACATCAATGGTTCCTCTTATACTCGTATCGGAGAACTCCGTTACCACCAGTCCTTCATCCGATAATGGTTTCATGAGTTCCCACGCTTCATCCTCCCTCAACCTGACCACTCCAAGATCGTAATAGCCCGATTTTGTCGCGGGAAGCTCAAATGACACATCAACCTCCATTCCAGGTTCAAGAAGCCCCAAATCGACGGTCATACCTCTCGGCGTCTTGTGTGTACTTATTTTTCCATTCACGGATAATTCCATTGTCTTGGTCTGATTCAGCATATAAAGATAATACTGCCCCGCCTCTGGAATGACATAGCCGATATCTGCAAGTCCTATTTTACTCGAATCGTTGTTGCTATAGTGAAACCGCATGTTCTCATAGCTTCGTATGTATATATTATCATAGTCTTCATAGGACAGAGGTAGATCTTCAAAAACAGTAGCCTTCACACCTGAAGCAAGCTCAAAGAACTCCTCCTGCCTGGTAAAGGGACTGATCCCGCTCAAGATTAGCCTATTGACATCATCACGCACCATAAAAGCGAGAGGCATGGCATATTTATTCTTCAGCGTCTGCACGTCCGCTTCACTGTGAACGACTTCATATGAGGCATTTGGTATTGAAATCGCATCACGCTTTGAGAGGATATACTTCACCCCGAACATCCCCTGTAGCAATGGCGTCGATGGTACATATCCAATTGTGTTGGATCCTGCATCGGATGGCATTCCCATTTTACGTGTGAATTTGCTGATATTGGAATTGGCAGTAGATGCAAACTGGGCCACTCCACGATACCTGTAAAGCAACGGGTCATTCACAGTAAAAGGTTTGTACAACTCTATACGATAGAAATCCATATCTGTTTCTTCCAGATATTCCAATGATTTCTCCACTGAATCACCAAGGTCATAGTAACCGCTATGACTGGATGTCCCCGCTTCGAGGGTAGCATTGAAACCAATGATAAGACATTCAGCAAGAACAGTAATAAGAATCAAACCTAAGAAAACAGTTCTATTCAACTTTTTCCTTTTATATCCATACATCACAAGTCCGTAGAAGAGCACAAAGATGATGGAAACATAGAAGACTTTGAAATCAAACAAATCATCGTAAAGCTTTTCGCATACAATCAGATATCCGATGAAAACTGCAATTAGCCACGCTAACCTCTGTTTTGATAATCCTGTAAAATGCACATAGGCCTCATATGACATTGTGAGAGCGACAAAACTGAACAGAAAGGAAAACCTGTATGGTACCTGGTTCGGAAAATGCAAACCGTGCCATACAAAATTCAATACGTTGATATTCATACTAAGAAGGAGAAAGAGCAAAAACCCCCCAAACCAACTTTTCTTCTAAACGGCACCCCGGTATTAATGAAGTACATCAGAAGAAAAATGAGCCCCAGCATGCCTATACCCACATTTGGCAAGCCTTCAACAATCGTCGGGGTAATATTGGCCAGCATATTGTTGATGATATCCAATATTGCATGATATGTTTCGACTGATTTAGGGTCTCCTGATGCCTGACCATAGGCCCTTTGCATACCAAAATAAACCGGTACCAATGCTGCACCGGCAAGCATCAATGCATTAATGGAATAACCTGCAATCTCCATGAGTTTGCTTAAGAAATGTCTGAGATTGAATCTGTTGAACTTGATGAAATACAAGACAAAAAAATACATAGCAATGAATTCACAGATGAATATGCCTATATAAAAATTACTGGCGACAGCAATGGCAAGCGTCAAGATATACAGCAGATATCTCGATTCATCCAGGAGCGACTCGAGTCCTAGTATTATCAAGGGCAAAAGCGCCACAGCATCCAACCACATGGTGTTCCAGTAGTATCCCATCAAGAAGCCGCTGAAGGCGTATAAAAGGCCGAAGATGGTTATGCTGATGTCCTGTTTGTCATGCCTATTTTTAATATATATGGAAAAGAACATACCTCCCAGAGAGATTTTCAGGATTGTGGCAATCCAGAAGTACTCCCGCAGATAGTCGTCCGGGACTACTACAGAAAGAAGATTTAAGGGACTCATACCGTAGTAGCCTATCATCGTGATGAAATTCGTGCCGAGGCCTGAGTTCCATGTGTAGAATAAGGATCCATCACCTGTTAGCTTGTTGTGAAGTTCCTGAAAAATCGGGAAATACTGGTGCCAGCTGTCGATGATCATGATCTGGCGGTCACCGAAGGGGTAGATGCTGCGGCAAGCGAATACAAGGAATAGGATGCCGAAGGATATAAGAAATGTGTATATGGAATATCGGTAATTCTTTATGATCATAACACGTGTCTCCTCCATCAGATTGATTGATGGTTATAGTATACAATGAAAATAGGGAAAAGAAAACCTCACCATAAGGTGAGGTATGTACTACTAATTAAATGGATGGCATTTCTGCTAATCACGCAGTGTTTCATCCTGAGTAAACCAAAAGATATCCTTATTCGATGCATCAGCAATAACTGATCTGCGATATCAACAGTTGTATCTGTTGATGGATCACCCTCAACGGTAATATTATTCAACAAAATCTCAGTGACAATATCTGTTTTATCAGATTCAAGTGTTAGCTCCAGAATATATTTATCATTCTTCTTTACAATCGTAAACTGAGCATCTGTAACAATGTCAGAAGTGAGATTTCGCTGCACGCTGCCATTATCATGTACAACCATTATTCCATTGTGATATATACGGTCTGTCAAATCTGCTGGATTTAGTACTAGTGCGTCACCAAAATCATTGACTTCAGCTTTAAAGGCATTACGTACTTCATCACTAACTGTATATGCAGCTTTCCTTAGCACTGCCATTTCATCAACTTTTTCATTGCTATAACGAAAACTGACAATGCCATACTCCATAAAACTGAATATTGCCATACCAACTATACTCAGCAAAACAAGTGCAATAATGACTTCCATTATTGTCATGCCGTTCTTCTCAGATAATATTCTATTTAGGCATCTCATGATATCACACTCCCTTGAGGGAAATCCTTTACTCATCCACTGTTACAACAGGTATGTAGAAGTACAATGTTTCATCAAGGTACTCCCCTCCTTCAACATCCCTTTCCAACACATGACCAATGGCATCAAAATCACTCAGAGTACCCTTATTGGAAATCCAGTCGAAGTCAATATTATGGTTGCTGGTGATACTGGAAGTATGTGAATCTCCTGTAATAGCTGCAACGTCGTTCACTTGAAGTGTATTGACATAAGAGAGACCATTCTCAAACCCTTCTTGAGTCAGATATGTTTCCTCGATAAACTCTTCAGATGAGCGCATGGTATAATTGATATACCTCATACCGTTGACAGCACCGAGTACTACAATGGTTAAGAGAACGACTGCAATGATAATCTCCATCAATGACAGCCCATCTTGCTTCTTGATATGCTCGAATACGAATTCTTTCTTCGGAATTCTATTTTTCATCACATTCATGCTATCACTCCCAATAATCTATCTGCATAGTATAATATAGAGTTTCAGTAACTGCGTCACCACCCTGATATTCAATACTGACGTTAGAACTCATATGTACCTCTTGTCCATAAACGCTGCCATACAATGTTGTTTGCCCGTTTTGCATATCAATAAGCGACTCAGGAGCAAACACATATGCATAGACATCCTGACCATTCGCACCATTGGCAAAAAATACGGTCTTGGGACCTTGAACATAGAAAAGCAGCCGCTCAGAAGCATCAGGGTCTCCAATATTACCCGAACCCGGATCAAACGTCAAATCATCTCCATTACCGCCCATCATATAGAACTCGACTTTACCTGTGCCATTATTACTGAAGCTGCCACCATCAAAATCAAGTTCACCTAGGCAGATAAACATGACATTGCTATCGCCTTCTATGATGATATCGCCTTTGATTATTGTATCCGAATCCAAATAGATGACTGTCCAGTCACCATTTGCATCCGCCAATAGTGAAAAATACGCATCTCCAAGCTCATCATCCGTCGGATCACTGCCGCCGTCATTGGCCAGCCAGGGATCATTCTTGATAAATCTGGTCTCGCCTGCATCTAATACCGCCTCTGTGTATATAGTCATTATATCACCATTTTTCAGCGTACCCCCGTTTACAATCATCGATTCTTCAATATCCATATTCGCAATTGCAATCTCAGAAAACGCCAAAGGATCAGATGAATCAAGCGGATCAACACCAGTGCCGTCAAAAGTAGGGAAGTATATGTCAATGGTTTTGGGTGTGTCAGGATACACCTCATCTGCATCAAAATACTGGGTGACTGTATCAGGGTCTTGATCAGCATTGACACTATCCGGTGCTGCTATAGTGGTCCTCGCGACTACCGGACCAACAATTTTCTTCACTTCCAGATCCGAATTCCCGCCACCAGGTTTCCCATCATCCATGGTACTGTCAGAATACGCGGCATAATCAATCTTGCTCTCCACACCATAGATCATCTTAATTCTCACAACGGACTCCACGCCATCATAATTCCCTGTCGACTCGATCCAGTAATTGAGCAGATCGATACGAGTCACCTGTACATCCACTTCACCATTGGTGTCAAGCACATTATCGGCATGAGCCACAGGTGCATTTTCGAAGTTCACAGTTTTCCCCAAATCCATTGCCAGCATCTTGCAACCATCGATTCCGCCCCTGCTCTCGCAATATAATATGACTTCACATACTTATTCTGATAGATGGACTGATAGTTTTCAGACTGTGTTACTACGATTCCTCCACCTATCAAAAGGAAAACGACAACCATAGTGACCAACACGTACGCCAATGCTGATCCATCTTCTCTTCTCAGTAGCTTCATATAATCACCCGTCTTATTTGTCATAGACCACTTTAAGCAGCGTCAGAGACACTACTTAAAGTAATATAATAGATAAACAGCTTCTGCTCGAGTCAGCTTACCAGTGTCGGTATACCAAGTGTTGTCAAATGAACCTTGCTTATTTCCCAAAGCTGATGCGACTTGTTCCCAGGTAAACCCTTGAGTGCCCTTTATCTTATTCATCAGGAATTCAACCTCAAGATAAGAAATAGGATCACGCGGTCTAAGGGTGTTATCAGTGAAGCCTTCAACATAGCCACTAAGGTATCCTCTATGAATTGCCTTTGCAAACGAACTCTCCAGTGAACCCAAATCCTCATAGTCCCTGAAATCTGTCAGGTCCGCTTCTGCATCCTCAATCGGCCAGTCATAAACACTGTCTACCAACACAATGAATTCACCTCGGGTCATCGGTTCATCCGGGCCAAATTCAAGCGTCGGATTCAGGTAGAGATAGCCGAGTTCAAGGAATTCCCTGATTTCCTCTTCAAGCCAGTGCTCTTCAATATCAATAAATTCGAAGAACTTACTGTAATTGAAAAGTTCATCATCATCATTCAAGAAAAGGTATCTTACGACAATATCTGACTCCTCAAAACGCGCAAACGGATTTTCCTTAAAGAACAACTCATCAATATACCATTGATACAAATTATCAACAACATCAGATTCAACCAGAAAGGTATAGAGTTCAAATACGACCTTACCACTGACTTCATCATATCCCGCACTTTCCATGCTTAACTGGGTTACATTGATCGACTTCGGAAACGCCCATATGGTCTTCAACATATTGACAAAGGACGTATACTGACCGTTAAACTCCAATACGATGTTTTGCTTCGCAAATGGAATCTTGTTGATTTTGTGCTCTGCATTTTACTGAATTTAATCGTGGACTCATCGACAAACGGCATCAACAGAAAATCGTTGAAAAGAAGAATCAGTTCTTCCTGAGGTGTCGTATTGAAATAATTGGTTGCAGTTTCTTCTATTATATTGTAACTCTCTTCAATGCTTTTATCAATATTGGGTTCCATGGCAATCAGCTTTTCATATTCAGCCTTTTTCATTTTGCTTCAACCGAAGTTCAATTTCTGCATCACTGATTTTCTGCAACTGGTCTTCAATCACATAATCAAACACCACCCATCCGACAAGAAATATTACCAGACCTATCAACAACAGTTTTTCACGACTGGTTATTCTCACTTTTGCCACCTCCAATCGTAAGATTGGCTTCAAACGAATAGTAACCGCCTTCATTGGTAATCTTTGGAATAAATACATTGGTTATAGTATCCGAATCACTGAAGTTGTATTGGAACTCAGCTATGGCCGGTTTGCTGAGCGCTACACCATTCACAGTAATGCTGGTTCCTTGAACTGCAAAAGTAGTCAGCTGAACATCCCTTGGAACTGCATCAACAATCACTGCCAGCAGATGTTCACTGATATTGGTGATGCCATCAATGCTCTCAGCTGCACCATCCAGGTTGTTTACAACCTCTTTCAGTTCATTCATAAGTTTCTGTTTTTCCCTGATTCTGGTAATATTATCGTCTTTTTTCAGCTCCTCGATCTCAATGTTTAAAATGCCTATTTCGGATTCTATCCTGTTCAGTTTGAAATAATTATACCCGACATAGGATATAAGCCCTACGAAAAACACTGCCATGACAAATAATGCCACTGTTACCTTGATATCCCTGTTTACCCTTTTTTTTACCAACATATCCTTCAAAAAAAATTGTAATCATTCATCTACTAACACCTACCTTCTATACATCACACCGAACGCATTAAGCAGCTCGGCTGTATCAAGGTCAGCATTATCACTTAAAGATACATTGCTTACTTTTCTTATACTTGAAACCGGAACCTTAAAGTACGATTCGACATAATCATCCAGACCGTTGATCTTGGCTCCACCACCATAAATGTAAATATATTCTACTTGACCGGTTCCTGAAGTCTTGGCATTGAAATATCTGAAGATCTTTGCAATCTCGTCAAACCAGTTCTCCATAGTTGATTTGACGACATTGATCATTCTGGAGTTTTCAGTGAACTCATCTACTGTATAGTTGATGTTGTGTATCTGCAGTTTTCTCTTCTCAGCTTCATCAATGCTGATATCCAAGAACTTTGAAATATTGATATCCAGGTCCTTACCACCAACCTTCAGAACACGGTTGAATTTAAACTTGCCTTTCTGAAAAATACTAATAGACACATTTTCATATCCGAAATCGATGAATGCTGATGTGCCTTCCCTATGATAATCATTACCATTGATCTTATACTGGTTCTCTATAAGTTTTCTGAATGCATTTGCCTGTGTATCAAGGACTACAGGGTATAAACCCGCTTGATTGATCAATCTATACAGCTGATCGACAAACCGCTTCGGAAATGCAGTCACCTGCATTTCAGCAAACGGTTTGTCGTCAATTTCTATCTCTTTTAGGACAAGCGACTGAACGACATAGTTGCTCATCTCAACCGGCAAGTATTGTTCTACCTCAAATTTTGCCATCTCTTGAAGGCTGTTTTTATCCGGACTCGGTATTGTAACCTCCCGGGTGATGATCTCATCACTTTGAAAGCAGCAAAAACAATTCCTGGCTTTGATCTTGTTTTTGCGCAGGGTTTGTCTGAACTGAGAGGCCAGACCACTTATGTCAGTAATATCTCCATCTGTTATCATGCTCTCAGCTATAGGAGTGTAGAGCACTTTCTTTACGACCAGCTTTTCCTTCACAAAATCACCGACAACAATCTTGAAAGAACTTCCACCAATATCTAAAGCCAGTACATTTTCTTTATCTTTATTGCGTTCTTACCCATCCCGTCACCTCTTTCCGAATATGCGAATAGATACATACACTGCAGGGCAGTGTATGTATCTTTACATGCAATATGATTCGATCGTCAGTCAATTATCACTCAAAATCTGCGTCTCCCGAAGTTTCATAGTATCCTTCGATGCTGTTATACATTATGTCGCCATCCGTATGGGTCAAAGTGACCTGCGCAACACCTTCCCATGAACTACCAACTGTACCCATGGAGATTCCACCCCAACCATAATACTCAAGTTTCTCACTGGAATCGGCAACCATCATGCCATCAACCAGCATGGTAATAGTTACTGAATTGTTACTCTGTACAGTAGAATCTGCTGCCCAATGCAATTCTGCGGCTCTTGCGACAACTGCTGCATACTCTTTGTCAGTAGCTTTTTCTTGCAGTTTCTGCAAATCCGATCAAACGAGGTATTGCAATCAGTGCCAGTATAGCAAGAATTACGATAACAATGATAAGCTCCATTAATGTAAAACCTTTTTCACTCTTCCATAACTTTTTAAACATCTTCATTCCTCCTATTTCCTTTAACTTAGTTTGTAGTTGATGTATTCAGGTCAGTTATCTTTGATCTGACCTATTATCGCTTGAAACAATCTGATCATGGTAATGAAACATATGCTGCATCATATGAAATCATTACACAAATCATTGATGCTTCAAACAGTACTACCATTTTTTGAAGCAGTCCGTCACATCTACTGAATAGTCTGAAACATGTCAAACATCGGTAAAGCCATTGAGATAACAATGAATCCAACAATGAATGCCATCAACAATATCATCGCCGGTTCAAACAGAGTGACCAGCCTCTGAAGAGCATTATCCACTTCATCATCATAATAGTCAGCAGTCTTATCGAGTATATCATCTAATGTCCCCGACTCTTTACCGATTTCAATCATACCATCCAGCATTGGCGGAAAGAGTCCGCTTTCTTTCACAACAACGTGAAATTCCTGCCCTTGCTGTATCTTCTGTCTGTATTCGAGTATTGCATCCGATACGATCTTGTTGTTGATGACATCGGATAAATTCTTGAGGGCAGTCAACATGGGCACACCGCTTGAGAGCATCGTTGCTAGGTTACGAGTGAAACGTGCAGTTAAAATCTTTGTGTTGACATCCTTCAAGACAGGCAGTTTAAGCTTCAGATCATCTATGCGTCTTCGCCCGTTTTCCGTATTGATATACTGGTAAAATCCCAATGCAATAACAATCAAAATCAATAGAAGCAATAACCATCGTTCTCTCATAAAACTTGATATCCCAATCATCACTTTCGTCAACTGGGGCAATTCAATGCCACCCGTTTCAAACATCGAGACAAACGTCGGCAATATGAAAGTCACCAGAAAGGCAACAACCAGAACACACAGTACCAGGAGTATGATGGGATAAACCATTGCAGATTTAATCTTGTTCTTCAATTTTGCGTCTTTTTCAAAATAAACAGCAAGCCTGACAAGTATCGAATCCAATGTACCACTCATCTCACCTGATTCGACCATATAAATCATCAGCTCAGGAAAGATCTTGGGATAATTCTTCATACTGGCCGACAGGACATTCCCTTTTTGAACATCCGTATGCATTTCTGCGACGGCATCTTTCAATACCCCTACTTTCAACTGTCTTTTCATGATATCCAAACTTTTTGTAATCGTACTTCCTGCATAAATCATCGCCTGCAGCTGTCTGCAGAAGAAAGCCAAGTCCTTGGAAGAAACGCCTCTTCTGATAGTCAGTTCCTTCGTTCCCTCTTTCGTCTTCTGTTCTACCGTAACCGGATAGTTATTCTTGCTTTTCAGCATTTCAATGACATCATGTTTTGAGTCACCAATAAAAACACCTTCAACAATATCACCATTCGGTTTCATAGCCTTATATTGAAATTCCATCCAATCCCTCCTTTAGAAACCGATTGATTTGATGAATTCTTCCCTGTCAAAGCAATGTTCCATCGCTACTTCCTTGCTGATCATGCCCTGCTTGAACAAGTCTTTCAAGGATTCATCCATTGTCATCATACCGCTTTTCTTGCTGGTCTGAATCACATTGACAATTTGGTGGTTCTTACTCTCCCTTATAAGATTCCGTATGGCAATATTCGGAATCATGACCTCACATGCCGGTATTCTTCCAATGCCTGATTTGGCAGGCAGCAATTGCTGTGATATAACACCCTGCAGCACCGATGCGACCTGGACACGGATCTGCTCTTTCGTCTGCGGCGGAAAGGCGTCTATCATCCTGTCAATCGCTTTGGATGAGCCTAGAGTATGCAGCGTACTTAGAACCAGATGTCCAGTCTCGGCTGCAGTCAGGGCGATTTCGACCGTTTCCAGGTCCCTCATCTCACCGACAAGTATTATATCCGGATCCTGTCTCAAACAGGCTCGAAGGGCGTTGCTGAAGTTCTTTGAATCCATACCGATTTCACGTTGACCGATAATCGACTTATCATTTCTAAACAGATATTCTATAGGATCTTCCAACGTCAGTATATGACATCTTCTGGATTCATTGATCCGCTGTATCATAGCTGCCAAAGTCGTCGACTTACCGCTACCAGTAGGTCCCGTCAGCAAGACCAGACCCTGCTTCAAATTTGTCAACTCCGCAACACTCTCAGGAATATTGAGATGCTTCAGTGTCGGTATTTCGAAGTTCACCATTCTCATTGCCAAACAATAGCTACCACGTTGCCTATAGGCATTGACTCTGAACCGTCCAATATGGCTGGCCGAATAGGAGAAGTCAAATTCACCATTCTCTTCCAGTTTCGCATACTGCTCTTCAGTGGTAATCGACCTGACTAATTCTTCTGTCACATCAGGATGAAACACTTCATCCGGCAAAGTCCTTAAATCACCATCAATCCTCACTATGGGTGGCGAGCCGACTTTAATGTGGACATCAGAAGCTCTGTTGTCTTTGGCATATTGCAGTATTTCATAAAACTCCATTAGCACTCCCCCTATTCGTCGATCGTATTTGTCATCTTAAATAGTTCATCTACTGTCGTTACCCCATTTAGCACCAAATCCAAACAGCTTTGATACAAAGTGGTCATACCTTCTTTGATCCCCTGATCCTTTATGGCATCTGTCCCTGCACCTTCATCAATCAACAATCTTATGGACTTGGTGATAGGCAGTATCTCATATATGGCCGTACGGCCTTTATACCCTGTGTGGTTACAGAGATTGCATCCTTCTCCTCTATGCAGCTTTATATTGCTGGTACCAATGATCTTTGCTTCATGTTCAGTAATCTCATATGTCGTTTTACAATTAACGCATATTTTCTTCACTAGACGCTGAGCAACAACACCTGTAAGCGAACTGGAAAGAAGATATGCTTCAGTTCCCATGTTTACAAGTCTGGCAATAGTTGAGGCAGTATCATTGGTATGTAGGGTAGATAACACTACGTGCCCTGTAATAGCAGCTCTTACCGCTATTTGCGCCGTTTCAGCATCACGTATCTCACCAATCATGATGATATCGGGGTCTTGCCTCAAAATCGCCCTTAAACATTTGGCGAAAGTCAGGCCCGCTTTTGTATTGACTTGTGTCTGATTGACTCCTTTTAGCCTGTATTCCACCGGATCTTCAACAGTTATGATATTCTTACGAACATCATTCAATTGCTTTAGTGTAGCGTACAAAGTTGTCGATTTACCACTTCCAGTCGGACCGGTAACCAGTATGATTCCGTTTGATACACTTGATATACGGGTATATCTCTCAATATTATACTTATTCATACCGAGCTGCTCGATTTCAAGCATCTGGTTGTTTCTCTCGAGTAATCTTAAAACAGCTTTTTCACCATGCACAGTCGGCATAATGTTAATCCGCATATCCAACATCCGTCCTTCGATTTCCACTTCTACACGGCCATCCTGGGGAACCCTGTTCTCTGCAATGTTCATATATCCCATGATCTTCACACGAGTTATAATAGCGGATAACGACGCTTTCTTCAGTGTCATGTGCTCTGACAGATCACCATCAACTCTGAAGCGTATCCTGATAATGTCTTCCTCCGGTTCAATGTGGACATCCGACACTCCGCTGTCAGCAGCCTGAATGATAATGGAATCCAATAACTTGACAACGGGTGCGTTACTGATTCTCGCCAACGCTTCAAGCTCATCTTGCGTAATATCATTATTTTCATTAAATTCATGGCTGAATTCAGTCATTGCATCATCTGCGGCCTTCTTCTTGTAAAACTGCTCAATCGCCAATGCAATTTCTTTTTCAGATGCAAGGTAAGGAACAACGTCCATACCTGTCGCCAACTTCAAATCGTCAACCGCAAACAGATTCAGCGGATCAGCCATTGCCACGCCCAATTTATTGTCTTCCAGTTTAACGGGAATAAGTGTGTACCGTCTCGCCATCTTGGAGGTAATCATGTTCGGTATTTCCGGATTAATCTCCAGAGTATCCAAATGTACCTGAGGAATGCCATACTGCATCTCCAAAACATGGATAATCTGCTTTTCTGTGACAAATCCTTCTTGAATAAGAATCTGTCCTATGATTTGCTTGGTTTCTTTTTGAATCTTCAGTGCCTGAACGAGGTTCTCATTTGTGAGCATTCCCATCTCAACAAGCATATCACCGATTCTCTTTGTATTATATTCCATCTGTCACCTATATAGATGTATATAAAAAAAACTGCTCACAGAGAGCAGTTTTATATACAATAAGGAGACTATCCCGATAACACTCCGAATTATACTTAATGACTGAACTACTCTCTCCACTCACCATTGCATTGCAACAGATTATATCTTTATGTTCTGTTTGCTGATAATTGTATTATACTTCAGCATCAGACAAATGCAAGGTCTGTGTACTATATACATGCTTTCCTGTCATCAATAAACCAATTGTTACCCAAAAATATAATGATGTTACTACCATACTATCATAAGCAATGGAAGTAATCAAATAAATTACAATCGAAACTGAATATCCTTCGACAATTCTTATCATGTTAACATTTTGGTCATAATTTGTTAATAGTCTATAATTCCTTAATAGTACGACTGCGACCAACAGGATCACCGATAGTAGCGCAATCAAGCCAAAACTGCTCCATATGTTCAGATATTGATTATGCGGCTTATCGATGAAAGTATGCGGCATTCCATAGTTCTCAACTTTGCCGATGTAATCATACTGCGGAAAAACAAAGGGGAATGTATCTGCCCCATAACCAATGAAGATTCTATCCATCAGTAAGGGGATGGTTCTTTCCCAGATATACCCTCGGTAAGTCCCAAACCTGGAACTGACAGGCAGGTCGAAATTGCCGACTTCATAGTCAATGGGTAATACATCGCATTCGATCCAACAATCATGAATTCCTCATGATAATCATACAGAAAATCTTTGCTTTTCTATACTTCAAACCAATTGTTCTACTGCCACCATCGTAATCATGATATATTCCCTGGTACCTTTTATCTGTGAAGTAATTATTACCATCACTGGCAATGATACTGTCCATCCGTTTGTTATCGCTGTCAACAAAAATGTATCCACCATCAGCTCTTAGAATCCTTAAAACCTTATCATCAAAGTGAAATTCCACACCATCATCAATAGACCTGCTGCTGAAGTCGAACTCAGAATCCTTATCGGATTCCTCTTGTATTTCCTCAATATTCTTCACAAAAAGCTCATTGAAGAAGAAATTCCCTGCTAAACCGTTGACACCTGCAAAGATCAGCAGCCATACCGAAACCAAGAACAGTATTTGCTTGAGATTCAGAAGTTTGCGGATATATATCAAAGGCAGCCATACCATCGATATAAGGCTAATACCCATAATAGCCACACTGGCATTGGATACGACAAGGCAAGTGAATATCATAAATTGAACCGTCCAAAGTATACTGCGCTTCACCTTATCTTTCTCTCGGTAAAGGAGTGTAATTGAGATCGGTAATATCATAGCCATAAACTGTCCTAAGTTGTTCGGATTATATAACGTAGATGTGATATCGTTGACGTTCTCCGTGTCAATCAATATCATATTTTGTTTAAGCAGTGCAGGGGAAATGAACAGCCAGCGAAATTCTTTCTGAACAATCATGTCATAGCCGGCAAAGTCCATTACTCCAATCAGCGCAACAATAAAACCAGCGCCAATCATAGCATAGCTGATTAGATTGCTGCCGTGTACCATTTTGAAATACTGTGAAACAACAAATGCAATCACAAGGTAACTAACCCACGCATATAGACCTTCATATCTTTGATAATATCCAAGGAATTCAATCCTGGCTCCATTTGTTATATCTTCTACAGCTCCAATAACTGCTCCGTAGTATTCCTCAAAAACTGAACGGTAATCACCAATCAATGTAGAAAGAACAATTAGAACCAAGAAAAAACCAAACACTAAGTGAAGCCTGTCATAGTGATAGTTTATTTTTTATGCAACACATCCCACATAACCAAAATGAGCATCAGAATCATACCAAAATTGAGTATGATACTCTTCATGAAGTTATAGGAATCCACATATTGAGGCTCAACACCAACGATCAGCATTTCCAGTGGTGTCACAGGTACTTTTAATGTGTACATGACTGTAGGAACTAGAAACAACAACAGTGAAATGACGATTTCTATTTTCTTGTTTTTACATCTCATCTTGGTTACCTCTTCCTCATTAAGGTAAATCTTGTTTATGAATTTGTCTTCTTTAGTCTTTTATATTTCAAAAATGCTTTGAAGACATGAGTAAACGAATAAAAAAAGCGACAGCAAACAGCTCGTACCTAAATAGCGATGTACACGATATGCCATAATAATTGCTTTACTTTTATCTCCGGATTTAGATGTTTTAGAAATTCGGTATATTAACAGTGGTTCATCAAGCCCACAAGCGATATTGCCTTTTTTTAACACCTTTAGCCATACAGCATAGTCTTCTGACATATCATCGTTTTCCATTTTTATATTCTTCAGCAATTCCTTACAAATCAACACCGATGAGCACGAAATCACATTCGCCTTTCTCAATTGCTTATATGATACCACTTTCGGCACTCGAAAAATCCCATTATAGAATTTATTGTCTTCACCAATAAAACGAGATCCTGTAAAGGCAAAGCTGCATTCTTCTTTCTCAATCAATCCAATCTGCTTTTCAAGCTTTCTATCATCCCATAAGTCATCACTATCCAAAAAGGCAATCCAATTTCCTTTCGACTCAGAGATTCCTCTATTTCTTGAAAAGGATACACCTTTGTTTTCATTGTTTCTGATCAACCTAATTCTTGCATCCTTTTCACTGATACTTTTACAGATTTCATATGTACCATCATTTGAGCAGTCATCAACAATTATCAGTTCCCATGTATGATAAGTTTGTCTAATGACTGATGAAATTGCATCACTGACATATCTTTCACAATTATACGCTGGCATGATTACACTAACTGTATCAATTCTTTTACTAATCATCTTGGAATCACTAGCGGTTATTGGCAAGATCACACATTCCTTTCATTTGTATCATTTCATTGTAATATGCGAATCTTATTCTCATTAACAATGTCAAAATTTATACAGTTACTCAACTCAGTTCAGAAATCAAATATTCTTTATAATTATCAATCAGCAAAGGTTTTGATGATTCAATTGCATTTTTTACTCATGTTGTTAAGACACTTGATACAATTCATTTTCCTAAAAGCATTCATTATATCATCTGATGATACATTATCAAGTATTATTCCGTTGTAATTATGGACAATCACTTCACCATTGCAGTTAATGCTGGATGTAATCACTGGCAATCCAGATATAAGCGCTTCTACTATAAATCCAGACATCCCTTCTCCTTGATACTTTGAGGGTAAGATAGCCAGGTCATATTCTCTATATACATCATAAAAGTGTTCACAATGATCACCTAGCATACCTTTGTAAAAGAACCTTGTATTATCAATCATCTCCAAGAATCTCTTTTTGTCTCTGTTCGCTATGGCCCATAAAATCAACCTCATATTTATCCTTATCAATTCCACTATTCAGAATCTCAAAAATTCCTTTTTCCTCGCAAATTCTAGATGCAAAGATTGCTTTCAGCTTATTGCCTCTTTCTCTTTTCTCAACATATTCATTCATCTTGCGAAAATTCGGTAAGAAACGAACATTTTCAAAGCCCATATCAATCAGAGTGTCTTCCATGGACCTGCTTTCTACATAAATTTTTCTATATTTTTTTGTCTCATCACAAATATCCTTATTAGCCAAAAGGTATCTATCAAAAACTCCACCAGCGACAAATATTACTGTATTTTGTCTACATCTTCCAGCAACGAGTTTTATCACTCGCAAAGTAATACTTAGTTGTTTATTTGATAAACAGATTACTCCTTTGAAAGATTTGTTCTTCCAAATAAAGCTGATCAAATTGATTAACATACTAGCTTTCTCAAATGCATTTCTATCTTTATGTTTACTCATGAGTTTGAAATTAAAGAAATTTACTTGATATGCTTCTTCGAACATTTCTTTCAATATCTTGTTCTTAATTGACACACCTCCAACTGGTGGTGGTAAAAATCCAATCTGAAAAATCCGATTCATTTTATACTCCTATGTCACTCTAATTTCTGCAATTTTTGTCCTTACTTCTTTTTCAAGCATAACGACCTTTATCTTCTTCGTCTTGATAACCTTACCATATTCCTTAGATACAATGTGATTCAGGACTTCAAGAACAGCGCCATCAACACTTATTAACAGATGAGTATTTCCTGCAACCAATGAAATATGCTGTTCATCTTCTTGTCTCAATCGTACATTGTCATTTACCACCATCATCAACGAGCATTCATTTCGAATCCTCTTATTAAGATTATCACACAATACCACTGCATCGTTCTGGATTTCCATACTTCTGGTAAAAATGATTCCATATGCATCAAAATATCCAAAATGCCTACCTTTAAATGTATTCTTATCCAGATATATTTTCTCTGCAAATGTACTCTCTTTCATACGGAACATACTGTCAATATTATTCTGCTCTGAATCATCTACTATCAATGTATTATGCGCAGCTGTTCCTCTCAGCTTTCTCCTTAAAAAGGAATCACCCGTATAACTGCCGGTCCCTGAATCGATTATCACTTTCTTGTCGTATATGTCAAGCAAAAAACTCAGTTGGTCATTATGCGCATGCCCTCCAATTCCATTCTGGCCTATGGGTCCGCACTTAACAAACAAATTGAATCTATCATTAAATATTCTATATATTCCACTATCTGCAAGCTGAACGGGAGAATCCAGGTTCCCAAAACCGCTGGTCAATTTCAGTTTTCTAGCTAATTTCATTAAATAATGATAGTATGACTTACTTATTTCCATATCAAAAGGTATTTTAAATAACCTGCCACTATCATGATCCCCAATAATCGGAATACCATTGTCACTCATCACCGCGTTTAACGCATTTAGCATTGATTTCAGCTTTCTACTATAGCCAGACGGAACATCTATACCATTTCTAGACATGACTGCATAAGTGAAAAGCAGAATCTCCGTGTTATATGCGTGATATGAAACTGAATCTTCATAGCTAAAACCATCATTGCTTATCTGATATTCAAGTTCTTGCAGCAATTGACTCATCGAGAAATTATAATACTTTTCAGATAGTCTATTAAGTTCATTGGATTCAAACCCCTTGAAATAAATCGATATCCAGATCAAACCGATCAAATTTGTCAAATAATGATTATTAGTGTTTAATCCTTTCTCTAGATTATTCCAGATATAAAAACCATGATTGTAAACCATAGAGTTCAACGTTTCCATTCTTCTATTATCAATATCTCCAGTACTGGATATCAGCGAAATCGTTTGAATCAAATTAATGACTCTAATACTAGCTTCCATGGATATCGTCCAATTTACAGAACTGAAGTTTTTGTTTTGAAGAATCCATGTATCAATATCTGTGAAGATTTTATTCAAATATTTAGTGTTTTTATTATACTTATAAGCTAATCCCAGCACCGGCATATGATAGAACCTTGACATTTCCCAGACATTTTTTATATCACTCGGAGTATCTGCTGAAGTCAGTTCTTCAATAGTATGTAACTTATCATTAACCCATTCATAACCATAAATATAATCATAGTTCCAGTTTAACCCATATTGAACATGAAATATATCACCTGATATACTTCTATAGTGATTATCAGCATACATATCAGCCTCAGTAACAATCAACATTCTCTCCTCTTCTGAAGCTTCTGACTTTTCCCCGTCAAATATGAATTTGCTCGTAGTATTCAAACCATTGTGCAACTGAGTAATACAAAGACCGAGTTGGAACCTATAATTAAAAAGATATTTACGTATTCTATATCTAACTATTCTTAGCTTTTCAATTATGCTTTTGTTAGCCACTATTAATTCAGCCAGCATTAACTGCTCCATTTCTGTGCATTTCATATGTCATCATATAATCTAATAACTCGTTCTTTCATCTGCGACCAAGAATACAGTGGGTAGGCTTTCTTAGCATTATCTCCATACTCCTTTAATATGCTTTTGTCTTCCAGAATACTATTCATCAATTTATTAAATTCTGTAATATCATAGCCAATTGTAAATCCAATTTTCTCTTTCTCAACAATTCTATCTACACTTGTATCTTTTGCTACGATGATTGGAGTTCCTGTCATCATTGATTCATATACCTTATTTGGTGCAGAAAAAGTATGATTTGCAACATCCGGATCATATATCGCAACCATCAAATCACATTTCCAATATATCTCAAATACATCTTCATACTTCATCATCCCAAAGAAGCTTATATTGTTGAATTTCTTCGATTCATTTTCCACATAATCATAAAGTTCTCCGAAACCACCAATATTCAGTCTGACTTTATCATTCTTTGAACAAGCTTCAATTAACTCTTTGATAAATCTATTCTCAGTCAAACTACCTACATATGCAATGTTTATATAATCATTCGAATCAATATCTCGCTCATACACCCTAGTATCTCTTACGACATCTACCACTGGTGAATTATGAACAACGCAAAGACGCTTTGGTGATGCTCCTTTAATCTGTTCCCTTCGATGTTCAGTACAAATGATTGTAGCATCGGAACTATTGATTACAAAAAACTCCACCCTTTTAACTATACTTCTTATTACTCCAGATATGCCGTTTCTGCTATCTGCATAGAAATCAGCAATATGATAAATCATTTTTTTCTCTTTAGGCGAGCGATCATCAGCGCAGGAATACCCGCATCCAAGTCGAACACATGGAAGACATCATACCTATGACCGTTTCTTAGCAACCATCGAAACATATAAGATTGGTATTTACTCAATTGCCATATATTGCTTAATCCCTTGCCAGTAAGAGCATACTGTTGTATTTCATAATTCTTAAGCTTCGTACCATTATGGGAGTAGTTTTTGAACAAGACCCATTCATTTCTCTTCTGCACAAACCTATTCCTAGATAGAACATCTATGTCAACACCTTTTTCAGCTAATGCGTCAACAATCCTATGGAGGCCTGCATTTGTCTCTAATTGAGTGTTTCTGATCACACATACTTTCATATAAACCTCATCAGCATCGATTAAAAATATCAGTCAAAATTAATTTCTTAAGGCAAGTCCTTATAATGTTCTTCTATCACATCTATCACCGGTTTCATCTGTACATCCCATGTTAAATTTTTACGTGCAAAGTCTCGCATAATCTCATAGTAATTCTCAGTCTTAATCTCATTGTAAAATGAAACGATCTCATTGATATCAATCGGATCATCATCGTTTGAAAATTTCTTGGCAAACCTATAGTTATCGAATTCACTGTCATCATATGCATAAACGAAAGGAAGACCTTCAGCACAGTATTCTCGCAGCTTGAGTGTACTGACTTTATTCAACCAATACGGTAAATACCAAAACTTCCAATACCCACATGAGCACTCAAATATTTCTTTTTTAGTTCCTCACCTGTCATGTTACTATGAAAAAAACATAGTCTTGCAGTTCATAATCATAAGTTAGTCTTTTCAAGTTGTCCGATTCTAAACCTTCACCTACAATATGGAAATGGACTTTGGTTCTTGAATTACCAGAGTAATACCTTTTTAATCCTTTAATAATTCTATCATATCCATGCCATATACTTAAATTTGCGACACCAAGTAAATTAATTGACGAATCACCATGTATATTTCTAGCATAATTCATATTATCAAACTCAATACCATTTTGAATCCTGATTGTCTGGACCCGATATATTTTATCAAAATCCGAAAAAGTGACAATATAGTCAATTACACTTGATAAACATAATGAAAACAGATAATCAGATAGCAGCGCTAGCTTTGAAAGCCCTTCTTTTCGATATGGATATGTAGCAAATTCGACAAGCATTAACCTGTTGTGTTTTTAAGAGTCCTAAAGAAGTTTATCATATAGTAGTCTGTCGGGCGGTACCGTACATATATAATATCTATATCGTTAGCTAATATAAATTCAGTGAAATCCTTATAATAACTCTTTCGATTTTGAATTTGGCTGAATTTACTGTTACATTTAGGAAAACTTATAATATTCCTATTATAATGATTATAAATACACATTTCATCATTCTTGATTAATGAATAATTACATTCAAAGCCATTATTTCTAAAAGTATTCATTTGTCCATATATCTTTTTCAATACTCCAACTTTTGCTTTTATTATTTACATCAATAAAAGTAACGAATAATATTTTCATTATCATTGGCACCTCTAAACTATTTTGTTACTTCACAAAACAAAACATAAAATCCCATTCATGATTTTGTATTGCTATTGACAATATTTAACAAATCATTATACTCTTTATCACAGATAATATCCCATTCAAATTTATCTTTCACTTTTTTCCGAAAGGTTTCTTCCTGACAATCATTTCTCAAAAGCCAAATGATTCTATCGCCCATTCTTTCAATAAAATTATTGTCATGAGGGAAAACATTATCATTATTTGCGATTACTTCTGGAAGCCCACCTGCATCACTTCCAACAACAGCTACGCCACAAGCGTATGCTTCAACAACAACAATACCAAATCCCTCTGCTCGGCTAGGGACAACTAAAACATCAATACGGTTTAATACATCCACCACTTCGTCATGTGGTATACCTCCCAAAAAATTTCACATTTGGTTCACACTTAAATACTTCTTCCAATTCTACCTTTAATGCACCGTCTCCTACTACTAAAAATTCTACAGGTTCAGTCAGGTTTTTAGATAAGTAATCATAAATCTTTGGTAGATAATCAGCTCCTTTAATCCGTTCAAGTGCACCTATAAAACCAATCACCTTTTTATTCTCTTTTTTTTTCATTGGAGTAAATCTACTTAAGTCTACACCATTGTAAGAGACTTTAGCGTTACTCCCTTGATAACCTTTACTTTTAGCGATCTCTAGTAATCCAGTACTAACAAAATAACAGATATCCGCATTATTCATTGCTAAAATAAGATAGTTCTTATATTCAGTATCCAGAATTCTAATATCACTTCCATGAAAAGTAATATTATAATTCTTATTGAACATTTTTGCTAACTTATATGCAATATATCCATTAGGCCAGCCCCAATGAGCATGAAAAATATCAGTATGCAAAAAGTCGTTCATATACTTCAATGCAATTTTTTCAACTGCTTTATCTAAATATGATAATGTAAATTCATATTTATTAGAGAATAACCTCGAGAGAATTGCAATCTTATGATTTAAATTATCAAATCCAACATCTCCAATTTCCTCTTTACTAGGCTTAATATGAACAACATCTCTTCTCTTGAACTTAATAGACTTAATTATCCTATATAACATTCCATCATAAAAATTACAATTAATAATTCTCAATATATCTATTTTTCTTTGCAATCTAATTATTCTCTCAATTGTTGATATATTTAATCCCCCATTAACTCTTGTGTCAATATTCACCAAATATACTATTCTCATTTTATACTCCATTACGATTTCAACTTATACAACAAATAGTTCACTGAGCAGAACGATGTAAATACAAATACTGTAATAGTTGCAATTGCAGCTCCAAATAAAACTGAACTGTGTAATCAATATTATATCCAAAACGATATTTAGAACCCCTGAAAATATCGAAAGATAAAAATTAAATTTGATTTCTCTTATCATCACCAAAATATTTCCTGCAGGAATTCTAAAAAGTTGCAGCCACAAAATAACCAAACGGATAGAATTCTGAATGGTACTATTGATTTCAAGTATCCAGATCCGAAACAGACTTTTATTATAAATGGTGCTAATCCAACAAGTAATAATGAAATAATCAAATTTAGCGCCGCAAGAGTTTTTAGCAATTTCAAGTAATTATTATACATCCACGAAACATTTAAATTGTTTCTTGCAAAATACGGATATACAAATGTCATTATTGACAACGGAAGAAAATTTAACGCAAAAGGTATTATAGTAGCTGTTTTGTAAATCGCAATTACATTAACATCAGAAACAATAATTCCAATAATAAATATATCTAAAAGATATAATAATTGGGATATTGCATTATTTGTTGATGCAATAATTGAAAACTTTATAAATTCCTTTGTGATAAAATCATCGCCAATTTTTGACCTCATCACAATTAATTATTTCATCTTTCATCAAAAAGCAAACCAAAGATGATTGATAAAGTTAATGCAAAATACCTGAATAGCACTATACCTCTGGCTTGATACAAATATGCACCTAATACCGAAAAAAAGAAAAAATTAGTATTGAATTAATAAAGCTTACTAAAGCAAATTGCTTATTCTCAAATGAAACTCTGAAATATACTTGAACAATTTGAAACACAAGCAACAATGGCGGCAATAAAAACATCATCCGTATGATAATACTTGCTGATGGTAATATGATACTTCCAAAAAAACTGAGCAGAAATACAAAACAAGCGATAACCAGATTAATAATTATACCAATTCTTGATCCAAAGTTTATTATTGAATTTCTCAAATCCTTGTTGTTTGTTTCGCTTCCATACTGGAGCATTCCTGCAGTTACTCCTATTCCACTGAAAAGCAAAATAATAGACATGATATTCTGTGCATAACTATATATTCCAAACTGTTCTCTTGATAACAACCTAATAATAATAACACTGCCTGCAAACCGATTGCCTTACTAAAAAAATTTGCTCCTAAAATATGGAACAATCCTTTGTCGACAAGATTATTTATTAGTTTTATATCCCTTTCCTTTAGCAAATCATTTTCTCCTTGCACAATCACTTATTGAGTTAAATGATTGTAATTTATGCCTATATTGCATTCTAGTAATTCAAACATCGAACGCTCAATCTTGAACTAACAAAACATTATTTTGCATTCTAATCATTTTACTAAATATAATCAAAAGAATCACTATTATGGCATACATACAGTAGAATTCCACTGAAGATTATAGTTGATTCAAAATTCAAATCACCAAACCATCCCCTAGCAATCACATAAAATGTATCGATAACTATTTGTTTGGCTCGAATAGTAGCTGTTCTATTCATAGTCTAATTTAAGGGAATAATCAGTGTTTTGATAGCTACAGCTTTATACAATCTTTGCAATTGCTACACAGAAGAACCTTAACAGAAATACACATTGTTCATACCTAATACCGTTAATACCATTAACTTTTCAAATGAATCACCATCATTAAACAACTTTCCTATTTTGTCTAACGTTTTTATTGTTAACATTCATCTTACATATACTTTCTTCGTAATATTCATCAATGAATTTCATTATTTCGTTATTTGTTTGATACCAGAATTCAAATGGATTCATATGATTAGAAGAAACTTTCTGTGCTATTATTCCTGAATCAATTAATTTGTTCTGACAAAAATGTAATGCACTTATGAGATTCCTATATGAGATCTTAAGTACAACGGGCATATTCTTTTTTCTTTTTCTGCTAGAAGGCAAACTGAAAGCCAACGGATACTTTCTTTCAATCCATTTAAAATATAGTGTATGATTTATGCGATACTCTAGCGGTAGAGAGAAACAAAGATTCATGAAGTCAACATCAATAAACGGAGATACTGCATATGTATAATTCTTTCGAATCAGATGAGAGCTTAATGCACCTAAGAAGCCTCTTGTATATATGTTGTACTGCTCGTTATTATTGAATTTTTCTTTCATAGCAGTATCATCATAATCAATTTGTAGAGTTAACGAATTCCTCTTAGAATTAATCGCTACAGGTTTGTGCTCTTTTGTTTTTGCAAAGGTACCTACCACAACATCCCCTAGCTGTCCAGTATGTTCTAAACCATATCGATTGAAATTAATTCTACTTAATAATCTATTTCCACCAGTAATACCTACATAGTACGCAGCGCCTGAATTCATTTTAACAATTTCCTCAACATCATAGATGAAATTAGCATCATCTAACTGCTGGTGAAGAAAATCATTTCCCAAAAACCTTGCAACCTCACTAGCAATAATTCTTTCATCAGAAGTTGATTGTGAGTAAGAGATATTTGTTATATTTTTATATCCTAAGTCTTTAGCGACCCAAGAGACCATTCTAGAATCGAGACCAGCACTCATATCGGCCAAATGGTATGAATAATTGTATTCAATATCCTTATCAAAACACCTTGAAACTGCTTTTCGAAAGCATTCATCAATCATCTCAACTGCTTCATCTATACTACATTCTATTGTAGGAGAATTATCTAACCTATAGTATGCATCAATATCTATTTGCCCATCCATATAGCTAATTAATTCTCCAGGTAAAAGCCTTTGAATTTCACATGCAAATGTACTATTATCTATCATATAGCCAAAAGTTAACATATACTCAATAGCTTTGCAATTCATAGTATAAAACGATACAATTTTCTTTTAAAAAGCTAATCAAATAAATAAAGATCTGAGCTAACTATATACAAACTATCACTATCATAGTAATAAACAGGCATATCTCCAGTATGATTTCCAAATGAGACAACACTATTATTGAGCTTATTATACAACAATCCACTAAATGGACCTCTTAAATAAGAAATAAACTTATCCTGAAATAAATTATAGAGTTTTATAATTAATTCAGTTACACCGTTACATTTATATTCATACTTCAACTCATTAAGATTCAATATAATGCCATCAATAATAATAATATGATTAGTATCCTCAAAGAAAACTTTATCTTGGTGAAATCTGCCATCTGTTTCTCTGAAGAAAAGCGTGCTCCTATATTCTATTTTCTCAAATCCAGAAAAACTATTCCATCCATAAGAATGATTTGCCTTACTAACTATGCTAATCCATCCATTCATGTATAACCTCTTTAATTACATTCTTGCACTAATTTCTCAATCATTTTAATGTACCAGGTATTGAAAATCCGTATCTCTGTAACAAAGCTTATCTTCATCTTTTCATAATTAATCACAATAACTCATAGTATAACTATATTCATACATATAAGTTATAGAATACATGCTACGCAAAATCATTAAAATTCATTTCTGATAAATGCTCTTTGTTTATCAAAACATCATTAGACCATCGTTTACTTGCCTCTTCTCCAAACAACTACCTGCATCGTCTTCACCAATACATACAAATCCAACATCAAACTATAATTGCTAATATACATCAAATCAAACTTCAACTTATCTTCAGTAGGGGTATCATATCCGCCAAGCACCTGCGCCAATCCAGTCAGACCAGCCTTCACAGAATGCCTCTGCCGATAATGCGGAATTGTCCTGTCAAACTTCTCAGTGAACTCAGGCCTCTCAGGTCTTGGCCCTACAAGACTCATCGTTCCTTGTATGATATTGAATAGCTGAGGCAGTTCATCAATCCTTGACTTCCTTAGGAATGCCCCGATTTTCGTAATCCTTGTGTCATTCTCACAAGCCAATACAGCTCCAGTCTCTATCTCTGCAGTGGTTACCATAGTTCTAAATTTAACCAGCTTGAATATCTTTCCACATACCGTCACCCGCTCTTGCAAATATAGGGCAGGTCCGCCATCACTAATCCTTATTAGCATTGCCACAACCATCATCAGCGGCAAGGTAAGTACAAACAACAACAGAGCCACCACCAAATCAAACATCCGCTTCATGAACACCATCTCACTGGACATCTTATAATGGTTCATATGAAACAGCGGTGTCTGGTTGATCTTGATCAGCTTGCTGTGGTTCATGATGATATCCATGAAATCCGGGATAAAATACACGTCCAAGGCGTGCGAAAGTCCATACTCAACGATTTCAATCCTGGCATGTTCGTCAATCTTCGAACCGACAATCAGGCCATCGTAACTTCTGTTACCTTCTTTTTCGATGTCAGAAAACTCATCATATCTTGAACCACCTCGTATTGTGTGATCCCTGTCTGGTTCATGAACTTAATACGTTCAAACTCATCAGGACCGCCAATGAAGGCGTATTCCAGGTGATGTATTGACCTCATCCGTATCCTATACCATATGGATTTATAAACCATGAACAAAACGATCTCGACTGCAAGCGCTATCGGGAACAGCTTTGCTGCAAAATCACCCATATTGAAACCAAAGGCTACAATGATTGTTGCATGATACTCATGAAATTTGCCAATGTAATATTGAGAATGCTGTCGAGGTAGGTGTTTTGCTCGTCGTAGAATACACCGAAGATCTCGAAGAACAACAAGGATACGATGACCACGATTGGGATGATGCCCTGCATTTCCCTGTAGGTCAGTTCCTTGTTGAATATGAAATTGAAGATATGAACCGCCACGTAGAAGGACGCAGCAACAATCATAAGGTCAATGATTTCTGTAATGATATGTTTGAATTCTCTCCTCTGGTTGTATCCCATGCAGTTCACCTACATCCCGTATGTCAATCTATCTCTACCTCAGTATTGTAACAATTATACCATAAAACCTGCTGATGGAAAGGGTTATCTTGGTTTGTTCATACATAATTTACCTTATTCGAAAATTTGTTCATAAAAATTGCCTGTCAGGCATATACCTGAACAGGCAAATATTAATGGTTAAACTTCTTACTTAACTTCTACCGGGAGAATGACCTCTTCCCTGTCACTGCCGTCCTTGAAATTGAAGGCCAATTCATGATCCCCTTTGCTCAGATCCTGCAGATAGCTAGCCAGAAGGATAACTGTGTCATCATTCACCTGGATGTAATCCACATTCTCTTCCAAATCCACATCTGGCGAATCATTGTATTCCACATCGACAAATTCAAATCCGTTCAGATCGAATTCAATGAAGATGCTGTTGTCCGTACTCTTTGTATATACCAGCTCATCCGGATCAAGCATCGGTTCATCGTTGGTATAATCCAGTAGCAGCTCGAACTCCACATCGACACCGCCATCGAACTCGAATGTAATGATATTCACACCTGAGTCGAGGGATTCGATGTATTCTCCCTTGATATAGACATACATGTAATCCCTGTCGCTGTATGTCCTAATCGTATAATCGTCACCTAGATCAAGGTCGCCATCCACGTCACTCAGTTCATCAAAGTCGTGATCACTGACATCGACTTTCACCCTGACATCCTCAACATCACTGAATTCTTCGAATGTCTTGCTGTCAGGAGTCAGCAGCGGCACTTCATCAATATAATCCAGATTCAAGGTGAAGTCTTCATCGATACCGCCGTCAAATTCGAAAGTGACGGTGTTCTCTTCTTCCTCCAGATCTTCAATGTATTCCTCCTTAATGTACACATACATGTAATCCCTGTCGCTGTATGTCCTGATCGTATAATCTTCACCAAGTTCAAGGTCTCCGTCATCGTCACTCAATTCATCAAAATCGATATCGCTGACATCTACTTTGACCCGGACATCCTCAACATCACTCAGTTTCTCAAATGTCTTGCTGTCAGGATTGATCCTGTCTCCTTCTTCAACATCAATCTGCCCCGTGTATCGATCAAAGAAGACCATGTATCCCAGGTACTCTGACAAGCATCTGAGCGGCACATAGGTCCTATCGCCATAAAGGGATGGTCCGACATCGATATCCATCTGATAATCTTCTATATCTTCTTCATCTAATCCGTCAAAATCGTCATCCAGCACATCTTCTATCAGATTCTCACCGCTCTTCTTATCATCGGTAATCTTGTAAACGTATCCGGTGCTCAGATCAAACACAACAAGAATCCCCTGCCTCTCATCCACGATATAAGCCATCGGGGATACCCACTTGACCGTGGCTCCCAAGGCTTCGGTGATTGCCCTGACCGGCATTAAAGTTCTATTAGCGAAGATAACCGGAGGCATATCGGAGTCAAATTGTTTTCCACGGATTTTGACCAATGTCTTTTTCCACAATGTAATGTTCTTGGAATCCAACTTTCTCAATTTATTAAATGGACCATTCCAGTATCTGTTATATGATCTGTTCCAGTATTTGTTCTTGTTATCATCATCGTCGTCATCATCGTCATCGTTGTCCCATTTGTTTTTCCACCAGCGATAATCGTCGTCATCCTTGTCATAATCGTCACATGCATATGCCGCTTGTGACATTAGCAATGTCATGCTAAGAAGCAACGCCAGGAAGCCTAGTCTCTTTCTCACATCAATCACTCCATTCAACTTCAACCATCCTATACAAAAATTCTCACCACTTATATTATACCACTAAACCAAGCAGTGGTCATGAGTACAAGGTTGTGCTTTATATTAAATAGAATGGAAAAATGCCTGCCAGGCATACACCAAAGCAGGCAAAATTTCATAGTTATATATTTACTTCATTATTCTTCCACTTCGAGTTCAAACTCAACCAGTTCAGTGTCACCATCATCGAACAGGAACAGGAACTTGTAGTCTCCCACATCCAATGTTGAAAGGTATTCCTTGTAGAAGACAATCTCTTCATCATCTTCATCCCAATTGTAGGCATCATCGTCCGGATCCGTTCCTTCGTTTGGTCCTTCGTTCAGCTCGCCTCCACCATCGCCAACGAGAATGATCTTATCAAACTCATAGCCATTCAGGGTGACCTTTATAATCAGGTCAACATAATCGTCATCATCTTCATCATCATAATCATCTTCATCAATGACAGCTTCCTCTGGATCCAGTTCGGGATCTTCATTGATGAAATCCAGGTTGATGATAAAGTCTTCATCCGGTACGCCTTTGAAGTCAAATTCAACAACCGTTTCCTTCTCCTCAAGTTTCTCGATGAACTCTTCGAGGATTGTCACTTCAAGAGCGCCTGAAGTCACATAATCTTCGCCTTCTTCCAGTTCATCTCCATCTACATATAGACCTTTGAGTTCAGTATCGGTTTCATCCACCTCGATGTCAACATCTTCGATATCTCCCTTGCTTTCGAAGGTCACTTCATCCGGGTCTATCCGGTCGATCTCATCAATGTCAATCTCACCAGAATCAGGTGGAATCAACCTTGTAACACAATCTTTCTGATAGCAGTCGCAGCGGCACGAAGGTCCTGTTGCCATTGAGCGCAGGTCCCACGTCGATGGACAAGCCGACTTCCAGATCAAGAAGGTATTCGATGAATTCCTCATAATCGTCGATGGAATTATCGATGGTATCCGGGTAGAATCCTTCCTCTGTAAAATCTTCATCCAAGACCAATTCAATCAGTTCTTCGCCTTCATCCGTTTCATCCGTGATCTCATAGACCATATAAACAGGATTCTCCTCATCAGAGAGGTCCTCATAAGCGGAGAGGTCAAAAATCAGCATCTTCTCCTCATCCGGAGTCACAACACAGGCAAACGGTGCAAACCACTTAACCGTACAACCCAAGGCTTCAGTGATAGCCCTGACGGGAACCAACGTTCTGTACCCTTTAAGTACCGGTGGCATATCCGATTTAAAAGGCTTGCCATTGATTCTTATGTCATTCAAGTATTCTCTGAATGTCCCGGGTTCAAGTTTTTTCAGTTGTCCGTAATTCATCTTCATCTTGGTTTTACCAAATACATTTCCATTCTGGCCATCCTTTGGTGCTGCGAATGCTACTTGAGCAAACATCAATGTCATCACCAACAACAGGGCCATCAATACACCAAATTTTCTCTTCATTCCATCACTCCTCCAACTTTGTACCGCAACAAATGTATATACAAGACTGTCGAATATGGTCCTGTAATAACACTTCAAGAATATTCAACTTCTTCATATCAATACACATTACGTTTATGGATATTATTTTTGGTACCTTTTTGAGTAATTTTCTGTCAGTTGCTCCGCTGCTCCATATTCCTAATGACAAGCACGCATATCACAACGGTAAACGCAGCCATCAACATACCGCCAGCATCCAGGAGAAGATCCAGGTATTGATAGCCTCTGCCGATGACCATCCCCTGGTGAATCTCATCAAAAAACAGAATAAGGTAACACGATGCAAAAAGCAATCGGCAATGCGATTCTCAACTTTCCTGTCAGTGAATACATCAATAGCAGAATCGGCATGGTAGCAAACTGATATGATACGAAATGCATTATTTCCCGGAATAGATCCGAATGATATTTATATACCCAAGAATTATTCATCTTGTCTTCTTGAGTAATTACACCCAGCATTTCAAGCACCCCATCGGTCATATTCCTCGAGGAGACTGCATCTTGGCCAGACAGCCAGAAACCTGTGATGAACAATATGGCAATCATAATAATAAGTAATCCTTGTGTTCTGCTCATCTTCATGATTCTACCTCTTGAAAAATATTGTGTCCATCAGGAATTCAGCCTGATGGACACCTGTCTCATTGTTAATGATATCCGGTTTCACTTGCCGCCTTGCTGGTGTGTGTCAGTATAACACCAAGTATATTCGCTCCAACATTGTCCAGAAGTTTTTTGGCGTATTTGCTGTCACTCCTGCTCGTCGACTTCCTGGTCACAACAAACAGGACTCCATCAGACATCTGCGAGATAATCATAGCATCCGATACGCTTAATACTGAAGGAACATCTATGACTATTACATCATATGAAGCCCTTGCTTCCTCCATGATGGTCTTGAAATGCTGTGACCCTAATATTTCCGTCGGTTTAAGCAACGCATCTCCAGCCGTTAGGATATCCAGATTCTTGACATCTTTAATCTGTTGGACAACCGAATTAAGTTCCTTCTCTTCAAAAACAATTCCTGTGACTCCTGGCAAACGTTCAAGTCCCATAATCTTGTGAAGTTTTGGTTTTCTCAAGTCCGCATCAATCAACAGCACTTTATCATTATTCTCAGCCAGCACAACCGCAAGATTACAGCTTGTGAGGGATTTTTCCTCTGAATCAACAGTGCTGGTCACCATAAACACTTGATTGTTCTTATCTACGTCCATATAATTGATATTTGCTCTGCATGTCCTATAACCCTCCGCCGCAGAAGACGTAGGATCTGACAAAGTTATCAGTTTTTTCGTGCACTCATCCTACAATCCCCTTTCTATATCTAGGAATAATGGCTACAACAGGTAATTCGAGTTCCCTTTCCACTTCTTCTTGTGTTGCATAGGTATCATCGAATAACTCAATGAAATATATTACCAGCAAGCTGACAATCAGTCCAATGAATGCCGCAATAACCATAATCATGTTCGACTTTGGATATGCAGGTTCTTCAGGAACCAACGCTTTATCGATGATTCTTATATTTTCGACATTGACAATTTCAACAACTGCAATCGACAGTTGCTTGGCCATTTCATTGACTACCTTAGCCGCCAGTTCCGGATCCTTGTCCCTGTAACGGACAGTGAACAGCCTCGAGTTGTCAATGATTTCAATGTTCAGCATCTTTCTGAAATCTTCCAAGTCAGTCTCCACTTTCGTCGCTTTCATAACCGCCTCTATAACGAGTCTGGATCTGCGATATTCTTGTAATCGACGATCAGTTGATTCGACATTTGCAGGTCGCTCAGCGAGATTCCAATATTATCGGTATCATTCTGCTCCTTACCGATAAAAATGGAAGTCTCAGCCTCATAGAGCTGTGTAATCAGGTTATCACTGACCAATTTCGAAACCGTTCCAAATACAAACATGATCAGAAGAATCAGCCACCATTTTTTGAGCACAATCAAAATCACTTGTTTGAGTTCCACCTTACTGTTTCGATATTCCACTCTTCTCACCTCTTTTGTAATATGGTTGATTTATCTTGTTATTTGCTGTACACAAAATACCTACCTAGTACATTACCTCTGAATGTGCAGTTTTCAGCTCGTATGTCACTGATGGTTTCATCCGTTTCCATCGAAAAGCCATAACGCTGTGTATGTATCGTTTGGTTATCAATAAAATCACAGTCCACAAAAGCAATGGATGATATGGTTCCGGTTCCATCATAGTTGTCTATTCTAACGCCGTCTGTAGATGCTGCATCCTTCTGACTGTTATTGGAAATTCACAGTCGACAAAGTTCAGGTTGGATAATCCTGTTGTCTGTGAGTATGTGACAAGTGATACACCCCGGTCATTGTTCTCAGTAAAGGTAACTCTCTTAAATGTTGCATGATGTACATCGTATGGAACTTCCAAACCATAATAGAAATTCCCTCTGGAAATCGAATCTGCAATATATACGAATTCAGTATTATACAGTCTGAATCCAGCATATCCATTGTTCTCTACAATTGTATCAACAATGGTGACGTTTTTAAAACTCTCGTAGTCAAAGAATCCGGCAAGATCAATACCAACACCTTGATTGCCATAGCAGTGGACATTCTCTATCAATATATCTTCTGTTACACAGCCTTTATTGGGTTCGATATCAATACCCGCTTCCGGTAGTGTTCCATTTGTGTTCTTGAATACACTGTTCCTGACAACTACGTTGACTGCATTCGTGATGGAAAGCCCTTGTCTTCTGTTACCGTCCGCGACGATATTATCTATTGTTACTCCTTCTGCTGGCGGCATTCCTTCTGTATCTCCAATTTCAATAGCATCTCCCCAGCAGTCGCTGATATGCATATGGCTGATATGAATATTCGTGGCTCCACCTCTGACAAAAATCCCATGTCCCCATTCACCTGTAGATCCAAGATGCTCATGCCTGTCTCCAACAATCCGACCGCCTGTGACTACGACATTGTCCCTACCGTCAATATAGATCACATTATTGAATCCGGTTGCCGTCGGTTTCGCCTTCAAAATGGCTTTGTCGCTCAATACCAATATCTGATTGTCATTCAGTTGTAATGCTTTATCAATATCAATCAGGTATATACCCTCCGGGATGTATACAGAATCATGATCATCCAATGCACTTTGAATCGCATCTGTATCATCGGTCATGCTGTCGCCTATAGCTCCTGCTTCCTTCACATTGTATCCCTGAGACAGTGGTAATTTACCATCAAATCCTTTAGTCTTTTCTGTTTCAGGCTCATAATCAGCCAAATATGCTTCATTACTTCCAAACACAGGATTCTCTATGCCAAAACCATCAGAATCTATAATGATCTGTTTGTCATGAATCGGCATACTCGTCCAAACATCATAACGCTCACCGCTTACTATGTGAAACAAGTATTTTTCAGTCTGGATGATCTCTCCATTATTCTGATCCAGCCTGTAAAAAATACTTTCATTATCTGCTTCATTACCAAAATTCATAACAGGTTCTTTTTCAGAAGTTGCTTCTATTACCATTAACTCCTCTGGTATTATTGAAGACACCAAATCCTCCCATATAACATAATCAAACGAATCAGAAAGACAAAGCGTCACGATAATCACAACAATTATCCACAACTTTCTACCTATGTTACTCTTCATGAACATCACCCTCTGCTTATAGCCTACAATTATCGGGTATTATATTAATGATAGCAAATAAATATGCTTTTATCAAATATCCGACTGACTTTCTCTTGGATCTTTGACATCTCCTATTGCAAAGACAAACAACAGTATCAACAAATAACCCATATGTCTGTTGAAGAAGATCTGGTCGGACATGCAGATGAGCAGAAAAACCATAAAAAGCATCTTGTTCTTGCTTCGCAAATACAGTGTAACAACATAGGACAACCAGACAGTTCCCCAACCAAACCACAGGTCAGGATCATATAGACAAAAACATTTGAATAATTCGTTGCAGTGACTCCATGAACCGCGTCAAGAAAAGCCGAAACCCGATTAAGACCTACTCCGAATATGATTTCGCGAATATCATAGTACTTGAAGTAATCCAACGTACCAAACACCCTTATATTATCAACTAAATTAGACATTTTCAGCTTATCAACCGACTCCATGAGCAATATATTGGGAAGAATTACTATTAATACAATGATAGAAAGTATGACAAGAACAGATTTAAGAAGAATGTGGATTTTTTTGCTGGCGAAGACGAAATAACACAAGAAGACTGTTCCAAGAAACAATCCGGTTGAACTTGTTGAAACTACAAGACCAATTAGTAAGAGCATAGATACAATGTATTTTTTTCGCTGCATTGCCAGCACGAAAACCGGTATCACATAGATTGAATAGTGTGCAGGTTCAAGAAATATCGAATTCGGCCTGCCATAATTGATGGAAACGATGTTTATCCCATCAAAAGCTTCCGACTTCAGAAATGGTATGATGCCTAACACCACTTGTCCCCTAGTATACATTGCCCACTGATAATATATGAAGAACGTGCTGATCAGTGCAATAACTTCCATGCATCCATAAAGCTTTTCCCTGTCAACTGAGTTCTTCTTCGCAAAATATGCAAACAAGACAGCAACTTGTATCAATTTGACACTATTATTGAAATACCCGCCAAACTCGAAGATTTCACTGTACCAGATTCCCAATGCAAGGTTATAAACAACATAGAACATTATAAGTGCAAAAAGGCCCAAATTATATTCAAATTCAAAATCATTTCTGACGACTTCAATAAACATCAAAATAAGTAGAATCAGTGATCCTAATCCTACTACAGATATCCCGTCATAAATGTCAAGAATTGGTAATGCAGCAAGCAATACCGCCTTGATTATATCGGGAATATTCTTAGTTACCTTTACACTGTCATAATCATAATCCATCAAGCATATCCCCTTCCGATTCACTGAGTCTATGTTTCTGTGAACTGTAACATCAATCACATCACTATCGGATTAAATGAAGAATATTCTCCGGCAATCTTATATTTAGAATAGCAAATATGCTATTGCATGTCAAATGGCTATCCGCAATATAGTTTTGTATATAAACCAAGAAGAGGATACAACGCATCCTCTTCTTGGTTTATAGTCTTGATTCATTATCTTGATTGATTTTCAACTGTATATTCTGTTACTGCACAGTCTGAAAATTTGAACTGCTTGCCAGATAAGTTCCGTACAAATTCCCGCTGAATGTACAATCCTCTATTGATACATTGCTGATGGTTGAATTGTTTACAACTGTCAAACCATAACCCTGTGTCGCAACACTCTGGGTA
>LQAG01000117.1_pt1 | contig 36453 bp, 49 predicted proteins | sample 1535801 | NCBI WGS metagenome assembly LQAG01 (sample SAMN04331584, study PRJNA305678) | bioreactor metagenome | isolation source: bioreactor_3 inoculated with Wadden Sea sediment 1st replicate of a... | place: Germany:Bremen
ATTATATCATATCTTTTTGAAAAAAAACAAAAGGGCTGATTACTCAGCCCTTGAAAATCAATTATATTTTATCCACTTCTTCTTTGAGAATATCATTGAGAATTTTGATATAGGTGCCTTTCATACCCAACGACCTGGATTCGATGACACCTGCACTTTCGAACTTACGAAGTGCGTTGACAATGACGCTTCTCGTTATGCCAACCCTGTCGGCGACCTTCGAAGCAACAAGGATGCCTTCACTGCCGTCCAGCTCATCAAAAATATGACGAATGGCTTCCTGTTCGGAGAAGGACAGAGTACCCAGTGCTGATTTCACTATTGTCAGCTTCCGCTTCTCCTCAGAATTTTCCTCATTGATGGAACGCATGATTTCAAGACCGACCACCGTGGAACCATATTCACCAAGGATGATATCCTCAATGTCAAAGGAATTGTCGATCCTGTACATGACCAGCGTGCCCAAACGTTCCCCGGCAATGTCAATCGGTGTGACCATCCCCAAGTATCCTTTATCTGTATATTCCTTGGAAAATCCAAGTGTCATCAAATTGACATTTTCTTTTGTTGACAGTATGTTCAACAAACGCTCGTTCAATTGGATGTCAATCAACTCACCTTTATCAGCATCCAGCAGTTCATCGATCCTATCGATAGAGTCCACCTTATATTCTGCCAGCAGCTTTCCCTTTTTGCTGAGCACCAACACCGTCGAATCCATTATATCGCTCAATACTTCACATATATCATTAAAGATCACGCGTTCAGTCCCGGTGTTCTGAAGAAGCTTATTGATTTTCCGCGTACGGTCTAATAGCTCAACGCTCACGGTATTCCCTCCTAATTACTGTCTGCATTAACGTCTAAAACTCATTATAGCCCAATACAACTCGAAAAACAAGTAAATTGCAGATTAATTTCTATCGTTTGCAGACTATTCTTCAACCTTCTCTTGAATGTTCTTACAATTCTCGTCGATACACATCAATTTCTTGCCTTTTTCGACCGTCATGCTGCCGCATTTTCGCATGGTACTGAAGAAGGTCTGTTCCAGCTCATGAAATCGCATTCAGGATTGTTCTCACAGCCATAATACCTTCTGCCCTTTTTGGTCTTCTTGACAAGGATATCGCTGCCGCAATTCGGGCAGGGTATGTCTTCGACCTTCTCAAGGAGGGCTTCGTATTGCGGCATTCAGGGAATCCTGGACAGGCCAGGAATTTGCCGAACTTGCCCATCTTGATTACCATATTCCTGCCGCACAGGTCGCAGATGATATCCGTTTCCTCATCCTTGATTTCGATCTTGCTGATTTCCTCTTCGGCTTTTTCTACCAGTTTCTCGAAATCCGGGAAGAAGTCTCTGATGACATCCTTCCACGGCACACTGCCTTCCTCGACGCTGTCGAGCCTCTTTTCCAGGCTTGCAGTGAATTCAACATTGATGATATGTTCAAAATATCCTTCGAGTATGGTATAGACAATCTCACCGAGCTCCGTAGGAAACAGTTTTTTCTGCTCCTTCCCCACATACCCTCTTGCAAGAATCGTAGTGATAGTGGGCGCATAGGTACTCGGACGGCCGACGCCGTTTTCCTCAAGGGTCTTGACAAGGGAAGCTTCCGTATATCTTGCTGGCGGCTGAGTAAAGTGCTGGTCAGGTTTCATCTCTTCCATCGTCAGTGTCGAATCCGTTGAGATTTTGAGCTGCTTCTTGGAGACTTCGTTTCTTCCTCTTCCTTGTACACCTTCAGGAAACCGTCGAACTTCAGCACCTGACATTGGTTCTGAATTCATAACCGCTGTTGTCAATCTTGATTCTCTGACTGTCAAATACTGCCGGCTGCATCCTGGATGCGACGAAACGGCTCCATATGAGCTGATAGAGTCTATACTGATCCCTTGACAGCTGTTCCTTGATTGCGATAGGTTCCAATTCGGAATATGTCGGACGGATCGCCTCATGAGCATCCTGGGTCTTGTTCTTGTTGTTCTTTTTGATTCCGGACTCGTTGCAGTATTCCTTGCCGTATTTTTCCTCGATGAAAGTCAGAACATGTCCGTGTGCTTCATCTGATATCCTGGTGGAGTCAGTACGAAGGTATGTGATCAGACCAGTCGTTCCCCTGCCTTTGATATCAACACCTTCATAAAGCTGCTGCGCGATACGCATGGTCTTCGAAGTGGTGAAATTCAACTTTTTGGCGGCTTCCTGCTGCAATGTACTCGTGGTAAACGGAGCAGCCGGTTTTCGCATCCTGTCAGAAGTCTTCACTTCCATCACTTCAAAGGGATTCTTTGAGACTACATTTAGAATCTCATCCACCTGTTCCTTGTTGGAAAGGGGCATTTTCTTGCCATCCTTGCCATAGAATCCCGCCATGAATGGCGTTCTAAGGCCGCTGGCCGAGAGTTTCGCATCCAAAGACCAGTATTCCTCGGGTATGAAACCATCGATTTCCTGTTCACGAATACAGATCAGCTTTAAGGCGACGGACTGCACCCTTCCGGCACTGAGTCCCTTCTTGACTTTCTTCCATAGCAATGGACTGATCTTGTAGCCGACGATTCTGTCAAGTATCCGTCTTGCCTGCTGCGCATCCACAAGGTCCATATCTATTTCCCTTGCCGCTTTGATGGATCCTTTGACAGCTTCCTTCGTAATCTCATTGAAGGTAATCCTCATCACCTTGTTCTTGTCCGTTTTCAGGGCATGATAAAGATGCCAGGATATCGCTTCCCCCTCGCGGTCGGGGTCAGTTGCGAGATATACTTTGGTGGCTTTCTTCGCCTCTTTCTTGAGTTTTGAGAGAAGTTCTCCCTTCCCTCTGATGGTGATGTATTTCGGCTCGAAATCATTGTCCACATCGACACCCAACTGACTCTTGGGTAGGTCACGGACGTGACCCATCGATGCTTCAATCTTGTAGTTGGAGCCTAAAAATTTCTTTATTGTCTTTGCCTTTGCTGGTGACTCAACAATAACCAGGTTCTTTGCCATATCAAACCTCCGAACGTGCATAATAGCATCCTGATTTGTTAGTGATCAACCCTTTAAGTTCCAGTGTCAGCAGACTCATATGTATGTCACTGTCATCCACAGACCTGAATAATTCGATTTCTTTCTTATTATATATGGAATACTCTCCAGGGCTACCCAGATACTCATCAATAGTCTCAAAAATACTCTTCCTGAGACAATCAATATGTATCGGGTCATAACTTATACAAGAATATACTATTTTTTCCTTTTCTTCAAGGCTTTTTCAATTTTGTCAGTCTTTTGAGGCTTGACTTGGCTTATTTCCTTCAATTCTGTGAGTATATCATCATAGTCGAATACGATTTTGCACCTTGCCTGATCAGATTGTTGGTCCCTTCAGCGAGGGAGTCATATAGCCTTCCAGGCACGGTAAAGACATCTCTACCCTGCTCCAGGGCGAAATCCACGGTGATCAGCGATCCGCTCTTCTTGGCCGCTTCCACCACAAGCACCCCTTCACACATGCCGCTGATGATCCTGTTTCTCTTCGGAAACATATAGGGCTCCGTTTCCCTGCCAAACGGCTCTTCCGATACTACCCATCCGGTCTGTATGATCTCATCGAAAATCTTATCATGTTTCGCAGGGTAGCATCTATGCAAACCGCCTCCAAGCACGGCAGTTGTCAATCCACCTCCATTCAGTGCACCCTGATGAGCTGCCACATCTACACCGTAGGCCAGGCCGCTGACCACATTTACACCGGCTTTGGACAACTCTCTGGCCATTTCCAGTGCAACCTTCCTGCCATAGACGGAGCATCGTCTGGCACCTACGATAGCGAAGCACGTTTTTGGAACGCTCTTAACACCTTTCTTATAAAGGGTGACCGGACAGTCACTGATTTCTTTGAGCCTTTTCGGAAAGTTGCTGTCCACCGGTGTCAGCACCTCGACATTCTTGCTTGCCAGCATCTCGTAATACCGCTCGAACTCCTTGATCCTTTTTCTGTGGAGGTCGAATTCCGCTTCACCGACGAACTCGCCTCTCGCATCGCTTCCTGTCAGAACCGCCGCAATTTCTCTGTAATCGGCACGATAGATGTCCTCAAAGTTCCCATAATGCTCAAACAAGGCATAACACCGATAAGGGGTCATGCCTTGCAAGCCTGAAATCCATATTGCATATATTACTTCTCTCATAAAACTCCTATCTCAATCAGCGACGAAGTTTTCGGACAAGCTCCTTGGCTTCGGTACAGCCCATTCAACAGGCCATAGAGTACCGGACGTGTCACAAAGTCGAATTCACCGATATACTCGACGAATTCACCAGTGAATCCACGTTTGAATCTGTAGAGGCCGTACAAGTGATTATCCGGACTGCGGTCCCCGGATATGCCCCGGAAATCATACATCGTGCAACCCATATCATAGGCATCCTGAATCATCTGCCATTGTATCAGGTAATTCGGCATCACATTCCTGTAGACATTGTCACTCGCACCGTAAAGATACCACGCGGTTTTCCCGTTGATCAGCATGATGGTCCCGGAAACCACGATACCATCGGGATACTCCCCTACAAGTCCCTGAAGCTCCGCCTGCTCCTTCGTCAGTTTCTTGATTCTGTTTTCATCAGGTTTCTTCTTTTTCTCTTCCTGCAAAAGCGCCTTTTCATTGATATCAAGGGCCTTTCTTACATTATATCTTGCCATGTACAGCTTGAATTTCCCGGCGGGTTCCAGCATGTCATACATATCCTGGAAATAGCCGAGTGGTCGCGTTATGAAGCCATCCCGCTCACCGGTGACTTTCATGATACGCTCGAATTCAACAAGGTCCTCCCGGCTGCCTTCATAAATCTCAATCCCCTTTTTCATCGCCAGTTTGATGTTGTATCTGGTCTTGTGGTGAAACTTCTTCATCAGTTCTTCAAGCGGGCGGTCCAGAGGAAGCCGGTAGACAAACCTCGGTTGAACGCCGTCAAAGTCCAAGGTGATTCCCTTATGTCTGAAACCCAGATTACACAAAAGATCGACCACGGCTTTATTGTCAAAGCCGCCATCAACGAGCTCACCGTCCGCATCCCTTTCAACATAGACCACGCTGGGATCGATTTTCAGCATGATGCCTTTGTTCTTTTTGACATGTGAAACAAGCTTCCCGGCAAAAGCCCTTACCACTTTCTCGTCGCGATAATCGCAGATGAATCCCCGTGAAGCATAATACATATAGAAGTCGATGACAGGCAGCTTTCGTTTCAAAAGCATGGCGGCGCCAACCAGCTCACCTCTATCTTCAAGTCCTACCAGCTCATAATCCCAGGCACCCATACTCTTGAATCTTCCCCACTCTTCCGATTGGAGAATTTGGCCGTAAGGATGGCTCTCATTGAACGCTTTGAATCTTGCCGAATCCAGATTAGTAATTAGTTCCATTGCGACCCTCCCTGATATGCACCCTCTTGACTGACTCCTTGTAATACAGCGGTGCCTTTTTATACTCCACAAAATCCCCGACCATGATATTCGTTCCCGTCAGGTCGATTTGAAAGAACTGCATATTGACGGTTCCGACAATCGGCAGCGTCAGTGCCCCGTAGGTAACGGCTTCCTTTCGCAGCAGCGCCTTAATCAGACCCTTGACGTAGAATTTGACAATCGAACGGATGTTTTGACCGATCGGCATCTTGCCCATGCCCGTTCCTTCATAGAATCCGGTCTTCACCGCACCGAGTTTGGTGCCTTTCTTGGCTTTCTTCTTGAAACCGTATCCGAAAGTATCCGTTTCCTTCAGCACATGTATGCTCATGATAGGGAGCAAAACCTTCGCAACGCACTTTGTATCAAGAGGATTTTCCAGGGCCATGCCTCCGTAGAGTCCATTGCCGATCCTAACCATGTCCTCGTTGTATCTCATCGAGTCCAAACCGTTTTCACTGTTGGCAATGTGGTAAATCAATGGCTTATGATAGTGGTTCTTCATATAATCCTTGACCTTCTTGAATACCTTGTACTGTTCTTCAACGCTTTTCTTGTGAAGCAGCGATGTCCCTGCAAAATGTGAGAATACGCCTTCAATGCTGACATTGGATTCACATTTCTTGTTCTCAAAAATATTGAGCACTTCCTTGATTTCATCCAGGTTCATGCCGAAACGGTGCATGCCCGTATCCACCTTGAGATGAATACGGAGCACATCCTTCGATTCTCTGAGTCGCTTTTCAAAAAAGCTGATCATGGCAGTGAACTGATGGACGCTTTCCATCGTGATGATCAGATCGTTCTCTATTGCCGTATCAAAGTCATACACGGGTCCCATCACAAAAATATCCGACTTGATGTGTCTGCGTAAATCGATCCCTTCTTCAAGGAATCCGACTCCCAGCATATCGACATGTTTTTCCAGGGTCTTTGACACCTCTATCATACCGTGTCCGTATGCATTGCTCTTGACAACAGCCATGACTTTGACATTTCTGTCCAGCCGTTCCTGTATCTTTGACAGATTCGAAAGTATCCTGTTGTGGTCTATCTCTATCTTCGGTTCTAGCATCGTTATCCTCATTTCAAATGTATTAATCACTGATATTCGTAATTCAACTATGCTATTATACCGTTTAACATGCCACTTTTCAAGTTTGTCCTCTGAACATGACCGCTTCAGCCACATGTCGGCTCTTGATATCCCTCTCCCCATCGATATCAGCTATCGTTCTCGCCACTTTCAGCAGCCTGTGATAGCTTCTCGTACTGAGTTCCAGCTTATGATAGGCGTTTTCCATCAGCAGCCTGGCATCCTTGTCCAATCCGCAGTATTCCTTGATCAGGTCCACATTCAGCTGTGAATTGTATCGAATCCTCTCCCTTCTGTAGCGTTCTTCCTGCAGCATGTGGCTTTGGATACCCTTTCAAGTATCCTCCTCGAAGATTCCTCTTCCCCGCCATGAACAAGTTTATCATAAGGCTCCGGACTCATCTCCACGTGGAGGTCAATCCTGTCGAGAATCGGCCCTGACACCTTACCCTGGTACCTGTCGATGTCGCTGGGCAAACACCTGCACTTCTCGAGGTTCGGGTAGTGGCCGCAGGGACATGGATTCATCGCCGCTATCAGCATGAAATCCGCCGGAAAAGAATACACCTGCTGATTCCTCGAGAGCAGAATGTTTCCCTGTTCCAACGGTTCCCTGAGGGATTCGATGACATCCCTTTTGAACTCAGGAAATTCATCCAGCATCAAGACTCCCTGATGGGCCAGGCTGATTTCTCCCGGTTTACCGCTGATGCCTCCTCCGATGAAACTGGCCCTGGTGACGGAATGGTGAGGATCCCTGAACGGACGTTCCTTGATGATGATACTCGAGGACATCAATTTTTCCGCTGCACTGTAGATCTTGGTGAGTTCAAGGATTTCCCTGTGGCTCATCGGCGGCAGAATGGTCCTGATCCTCCTTGCAAGCATGGTTTTCCCGATACCCGGAGGACCGACAAGCATGGCATGGTGCATCCCGCTGACAGCAATCTCAAGACCTCTCTTGGCCTTCTTCTGACCGATGACCTGGGAAAAATCCAGTTCACGGTCTGTCTTCTTTCTGCAGTCATAGTTGATATTCCATTCATTGGCGGCTGCTTCCATCCTACGATAGACTCCTGCAACCGTTTCAGAGTCTTCCCTCAAATACCCCACACACTCGGCCAGGTCACGGATACCGACAACCTCGATATCCCTTACAAGCAAAGCTTCATTCGCATTTTCAGCCGGGACGAAGCAACGAAGGAGACCTTCCGCTTTAGCCTTATCCACTATGGACAGTACACCCTTGACGGGCCGTACCCTGCCGTTCAACGCCAGTTCACCGATGAGAAGGGTTCCCTCCACATGCCTCTGTTCAAGCACCTTTTCACAGATCAGTACGCCAACCGCAATGGCAAGGTCGAAAGCCACGCCTTCCTTCCTGATATGTGCCGGCGCAAGATTGATGGTGATGCGCTTGTAGGGAAACTTGAATCCTGCGTTTCTGATACCGGTACGCACACGCTCCTTCGCTTCTTTGACCGTACTGCTTAATCCCCCCACAAGATCCAGCTTCGGAAATCCTTCAGCGATATCCACTTCAACATCGATCATGATGCCGTTGATACCATGCAGGGTGCCGCTATTTACTTTACAATACACAAATCACCTCCTTATCCGGGTCTAATCCCAGTATAAGGAGGTGATTGAAATCATGCAATATGTCCAATTGACCATCAGGTCTGAAAAGTCATGTGCATGCGGTGAAAACAGGGCTCTGCACACAGAAAATGCTATACACTAATCAAAAAGTCCTGTTGACAGGTACCTTTCACCTGTATCGCAGATGATGGTGACGATATTCTTACCTTCAAAAACGTCACGCTTTGCTACCTGAACAGCTGCAAAGACATTGGCTCCGGCTGAAATGCCGACGAGAATCCCTTCCGTTCTGGCAATCTCCCTTGCCATCGCCATGGCATCCTCATTGGTCACTCTGATGATTTCATCATAGACCTTGACGTTCAAGACGTTCGGGATGAATCCGGCTCCTATTCCCTGGATCTTATGAGGTCCCGGGCTGTCTCCTGAGAGCACTGCCGAAGCATCAGGTTCAACCGCGACGATTTGGATATCCGGAATAGATGCTTTCAAGACTTCTCCCGTTCCCGTAATCGTGCCACCGGTACCGATTCCGGCCACAAAAGCCGCAACCTGATTGTCCGTATCCTTGAGAATCTCCACTGCTGTTGTCTTCCTGTGGATTTCCGGATTATATGGATTGTCAAACTGACTGGGGATGAATGATTTCTCATAGGCATCGGCAAGTTCAATTGCCTTGCTGATAGCACCCTTCATACCCTTGGCACCTTCGGTGAGCACCAGTTCCGCTCCATAGCTTGCCAACAGTCGTCTTCTTTCGAGACTCATCGTATCCGGCATGGTCAGGATAGTCTTGTATCCTCTGGCTGCAGCAATGGACGCCAGCCCGATACCCGTATTCCCGCTGGTCGGTTCAATGATCACCGTATCCTTGTCGATTTTCCCTTCTTTTTCAGCTTCAGTCAGCATGCTGTAAGCGATACGGTCCTTAACGCTTCCACCGGGATTCATGAATTCCAGTTTGCCGATCAGGTTTCCCTTCACTCCATGTGCTTTACCGATTCTTTCCAGACTGAGAAGAGGTGTTCTTCCTATCAGTTCGGTCATATCCTTCTTGATATTCATCTGCTCACTCCCTCGTATATCAATTCATAAGCGACCGTTCACACGGCTTATATCAGATTCTATCCAGTGCCTGACTCAGGTCGGCAATCAGATCATCTACATCCTCAATACCAACCGAAAGACGGATCATGTCTTCACGGATGCCTGACGCCAACTTGGCCTCATCAGACAGCTGCTGGTGGGTTGTCGACGATGGATGGATGACCAGGGACTTGGCATCCGCAACATTCGCCAGCAAACTGAACAGTTCCAGTGCATTGATGAACGTCTTGGGCGCTTCATGGCCCCCTTTGATTCCGAATGTAAAGATGCCTCCCGCTCCTTTTGGCAGGTATTTTTCCTTTAACTCATAGTATGGACTGCTTTCGAGACCGGGATAGTTCACATAGCTGACCTTATCGTGGTTCTCCAGGAACTTTGCCACTTTCAAGGCGTTATCCGCATGCCTTTGGACTCTTAGACTCAAGGTCTCCAGACCCTGCAGGAACAGGAAAGCATTGAACGGGCTGAGGGCTGCTCCGGTATCACGAAGCAGCGTCACGCGCAACTTGATGATGAAGGCAGCCGCTCCGATATCCCTGCTATAGACGATACCGTGGTACGACGGGTCAGGTTCGGTGAATCCCGGGTATCTTCCGCTTGCAGCCCAGTCAAACTTACCGGAATCGACGACGACGCCCCCGATGGAGGTACCATGCCCGCCGATGTATTTTGTCGCTGAATACACGACGATATCCGCACCGAAATCCATAGGACGTATCAGATAAGGGGTTCCGAAAGTATTATCAACGACCAGAGGCAATCCATTGTCATGGGCAATCGCTGCAATGGCTTCAATATCAGCGACATTCGCATTCGGATTGCCGATGGTTTCAATATAGACCGCTTTCGTTTTTTTGTTGATGGCACTTTTTTATGGCCTCAAGGTCCGCCGGATCTACAAAGACCGTATTGATACCGAACTTCGGTAATGTATTCGTAAAAAGATTGTGCGTTCCTCCGTAGAGGGTATTGGCAGATACGATCTCATCTCCAGCAGATGCCAGGTTGGTGATGGTATAATTGATGGCAGCAGAACCGGATGCCACAGCCAGAGCGCCTACGCCACCTTCAAGTGCAGCCATGCGTTCCTCAAACACGCCGGTCGTCGGATTCATGATCCTTGTATAGATGTTGCCTGATTCCTTCAGAGCAACAGGTTAGCAGCATGGTCGAAATCATTGAAGTTAAATGAAGTCGTCTGATAGATCGGAACGGCTCTCGAGCCGGTTGTCGGATCAGGTTCCTGTCCGGCATGCAATTGTAAAGTATCAAATCCATAATCTTTTTGTTCCATGGCAATCACTCCTTGTCATTGTAATAATCATCAATCAACTCCTGCAGCGTGTAACTTTCCAGACTCTCTCGGATTGAATCATTCAAGGTGACCCACACATGTCTGGCGCTGCAGCTGTTATAACGGTAGCATTCCTCACTGCACTCGTCATCGAGACATGGGACAACATAGATATCGCCCTCGACGGCCTCAATGATATTCAGCAGATTTATCTGTGATGCTTTTCTCTTAAGATAATATCCGCCACCTACTCCTCTTACACTATCCACGATGTCACTTTGGCGCATCTGCATAAACAGCTGTCGCAGATAGTTCTCCGACAGGCCCTGACGTGTGGCAATCTCTTTCAAGGATACGTGACCCCTGTCGGAATTCACCGCCAAATCAAGTATTGCTGCAATTGCATAATTCCCTTTGGTCGTTAGTTTCATATCATCACCTAATCATTAGTATTCTAGTAGGATTTATCACATCATAACAGGTATGGTCCTGTTTGTCAACAAATTTTACTACATGTCATATATGTTTTATATGTCATCGTTCATTATGTAATTCTTATTCCCGATTCCATTACTATAAGTATACAAAGAAAAGCTACCAAATGGTAGCTTTTCAGTTAATCTTCTTTTAAGATTTTCTTCAGTTCATCCATGAAAGTGTTGATGTCCTTGAATTCACGGTAAACGGACGCAAATCTCACATAGGCCACCTGATCGAGAGTCTTCAACTGTTCCATCACAAGTTCTCCGATATAGTTGCTGTCCACTTCCTTTTTCATTGTGTTGTACAGAGCATTCTCAACATTATCGATCACACTGTCAATCTGCCCCATGGAAACAGGACGTTTGTGGCAGGATCGGATGACCCCTGAAGCCATCTTGTCTCTGGAGAACGGTTCTCTCGAACGGTCCTTCTTGATGACGATGAGGGGAACGCTTTCCACCGTTTCATAGGTGGTGAACCTCCGGTTGCATGAATCACACTGCCGACGCCTTCGGATGGCGTTCTGCTCCTCAGAAGGCCTTGAGTCGATGACCTTTATAACCTCGCTGCTGCAATAAGGACATTTCATGTTAGCCTCCTATCATTTTTTGCGTCGTTGGAGGAATTCCGGTATTTCAATTCGGTCATAGCTGGCTGCAGACGGACGTGTAGTCACTTCCGGCTCAATACTGTCAAGCTCTTCCTCTTTCTTCTCCTCAGCAACCGCTGTAGCCGCCGTTGCCGTCGAAGCCGCTGCCGCTGTTGACGCCGCGGATTCCGCATCCGCTGACTCTGTCTTCGCAACGGTTACAGGTTCTTCAGCTTTTGTGCCGGCTGTTCCGGTGCCTTGACAGGCTCGCTCTTCACAGTGCCAACCGGAACAAAATCCTCATTCTCCTCGAATCCTGTAGCGATCACCGTAACGATTATCTGGTCTTCAAGAGAGTCATCGATACTCTGACCGTAGATGACATTGGCATTGTTGCCTGCAGCTTCCTGAATCAACTGGATGGCATCATTGGCATCGAACATGGACATGTTCGAATCACCACTGATATTGATCAGCATATGCCTTGCTCCGTCGATGGTCGTCTCAAGCAGCGGACTTGAAATCGCAAGCCTTGCCGCCTCTTCCGCCTTTGTGTCGCCGGTTGCGCTTCCTACACCGATATGGGCCACGCCCTTATCGCTCATGACGGTAGCTACATCCGCGAAGTCCAGGTTGATGATTCCCGGCGTATAGATCAGGTCACTGATACCCTGCACACCCTGCTGGAGAATCTCATCCGCCTTTCTGAAGGCATCCCTCATGGTTGTACGTCTGTCGATGACGCTCAGTAATTTCTGGTTTGGTATGACGATCAGCGTATCCACATATTTTTGAAGTTCATTTATTCCGATAAGCGCATTGTTCATTCTGGCTCTGCCTTCAAAATCAAAAGGCTTTGTCACAACACCTACCGTGAGTATTTCCATTTCCCTTGCGATGGAAGCGATAACCGGTGCAGCACCTGTTCCTGTTCCCCCACCCATTCCTGCAGTGATGAAGACCATATCCGCTCCCTTGATCATCTGGGATAGGTCGTCTCTGCTTTCTTCTGCAGCTTTGAGTCCGATTTCGGGCTTGGCACCCGCACCGAGTCCTCTGGTCAGTTTTTCACCGATTTGAATTTTAACAGGTGCCTTTGAAAATTGGAGTGCCTGAGCGTCCGTATTGACCGCTACGAAATCCACACCCTCGAGCTTTCCTTCTATCATTCTATTGACGGCATTGTTTCCGCCGCCTCCAACACCGACAACAAGAATCTTTGCAGAAGTGTTCTGTTCATTCATCTTAATTTCCAACAATGTATATCCTCCTCACGTCATTCTCGACTTGGAAAGTGCTCCATGAGAGCAATTCCTGCTGGTCGTAACCTTCGGTCACTGCTCGCCTATGCATCCTGATCAGACTTGTAAACAATCCGCCACAGCGGAACTGTGTATGCAGCACACGTTTTGTACTGATCAAGTAAAGTTCACCGCTCGTCTGACACATGAAAGGTAATATCCCTATATACCCCTTCATCTTTACGTGTAAATTGACATTCCCTTGTAACTAGTATAAATATTTTATCTTTTTTTTGCAAGCTTTAACTACACAATATATGCTATTTTTTTGACAATTTTTAACTCAATATATTGTGTTTGTAAATAGCAAAACACAAAAAAACTTTTTACAATCCTGCTTTTGATACAGACTCACTCATCCGTTTCCCTGAATATGATGTCATCATCGACATTCTCGACATACAGTATGCCCTTCTTTTCATGGGGCAGAACCTTGAGTACTTCCTTGATCGACTCGAATTTTTCCTCGATTCTCGACACGTCCCCGATCCGGATTTCCACATTACCCGTGCTCAGGGTAATCCTGCTGCCCTGGCCGTAAGCGAAGTCGATCCACTCCACCGGCACCTGGAAGGCAACGGAATTTCTGTATATCGCGTCGATAGAACCTACGATCCTATCTGAAACATCGATGGGTTCATTGATGTTGAAGGCCGTCAGATCTATCCCGCGGATTTTCGGCTTCAAGGGATCCGGTTCTGAAGTATAATCCACAATATATCCATGGCTGTCGACACACAGATATTTACCCATATAGTCGACGTAGCCGATGATGTCCTTTTCATATACGGTGATGACCACATGCCTTAAGTCCACCTTCTCGACTTCGAGCCTGGAAACGTATGAGATATCCTCCAGAAACTCCACCCTGTGTCTGAATACATCCATCATGGAGGATTCATCACTCAGGCCGACCATGGCAAGAATCTCGGAACGCGTATTGTATTCATTGCCGATGACGTCGATGGTTTCCACTCTGGTAACGCTCATGAAGAAGACTACCGCCAATGCTGCGAGAACCATGACGATGATCACCGTGACAAACCAGCGGATCTTACTCAAACTTCTCGCCTCCCAACGTCCGCTCGATGCGGTTGTGTCTGGCGATATTCATGACCAGACCTATTTCAACCATCAGCATGATTAGAGATGAACCTCCATAGCTGATGAAAGGCAATGGCATGCCCGTCGTCGGTATCAGGCTGACAGCGACGCCGATATTGATGAAAACCTGCACGGCCACATGGGTCATGACACCGATTCCAATCAGAAAATGGTTCATCGACTTCGCAGCGAAAGAAATCTGGGCAATCCTATAGATCAGAAGCATAAACAGGGCGATGATGGATATGCCGCCCAAAAGTCCGAGTTCCTCACAGATGACTGCAAAGATGATATCGTTGTGGGCCTCTGAAATCTGACCCATCTTCTGTATGCTCTGCCCGAGTCCTATGCCTGTGAGACCTCCGGACCCGATGGCGTAGAGTGACTGGATGATCTGCCTGCCTGTACCTTCTGGGTCCGACCACGGCCCTTCCATGTACGTCTTGATACGACCTCGCCTATAGGCGCTCAGCATGATGAACACGACTCCGAGTCCAGCGGAAAACAAGCCGATGAAGAGCATCTTGATCGTATCCCTGTAAGCGACGAACACCATGGCGACACATATGGCAAGCGTGACGGCAGCAGCACTCAAATCCTCTTTGATGATCAGTCCGATCGGTATGATGAACACCACGACAATCATCAGGATAACACGGCCCTTGACCAAATATTTTTTAAACGAAGTCAACATCAGTGCGACAACGATGATCAGCGTGAACTTGGCCACCTCAGATGGCTGCAGGTTGAATCCGCCTATAGGTATCCAGCGTTTTGCACCCTTGACATCCTCAGCAAGGAAAAACACGGCTATCAAAAGCCCTACGGTCACGATATAACCAGGCAGGGCAAACTTATTGATAAAACCTATCTGCACCTTGGAAACAGCCCACATGGCCACAAGCCCTATGGCTGCAAATAGGGACTGTTTGGCAAACGGCGGAATGGTACCTTCCTGTACCGTCGTATAGAAACTCGAGGAATAAACCATGATGATTCCAAAGGCGACCAGGAACAATACAATGAAGAACACCGTATATTCCGTAGGCACATTCATTATGAAACTGTTATACCTTTTCGGATTTCTGCTTCTTGCTGTTGAATCACTCATATCTCTCCACTTGCCGGCCCGCTCTCAGGTGAACCGACATCTTCCTCCTTGTGTTTAAAGGGCCAGTATGGCTATCAGGCACATGATAACCGTCACTGACGTGAAATACACGACAATCCTGGTTTCGGATACGCCTCCGAGCTCAAAATGATGATGCAAAGGGGCCATCCTGAATATCCTCTTCTTGGTTTTCTTATAGTAACCCACCTGCAAAATCACGGAAATGGATTCGACGAGGTAGATGATACCGATCAGAACAATGAACAGCGGTGTCCCTGTGAAGATGGCGACTCCGGATACAAAGCCGCCAAGGGCAAGGATCCGGTGTCTCCCATGAACACCTTCGCCGGGTACGCATTGAGAAGCAAAATCCCAAAAGGCTTCCAAGGACAATCCCCGAAAACACACCACCGGTGAAACCGTATGTACCTGCTATCAGTACATAGAAAAAGGCCACCACCGATGTCACGCTGGCTGCTAATCCATCCAGCCCGTCAGTCAGGTTCACACCATTGACAGTGCCCAGAATCACAATCAGCATAAACGGGATATATACATAAGACAGATCCAGTTCATATCCGTATGTAAACGGAATGATGATTGACGTTGAGACTACCTTCATCATCACCAGGTACACCAGGAAACCGATGGATACAACCATCTGAAGGCTGAATTTCTGCCATGCCTTCAAACCTTCCGACTGTTTCTTCACAACCTTCAAATAGTCATCGACAAAACCGACGATACCGAAGCCGATTGTCATCAACAGCAGCGGCAGAACGGATGAATCCACTCTCAAATAGATCAAGGCGCCCAGTACGATAGCAGCAAGAAAGATAATGCCGCCCATCGTTGGCGTCCCCTGCTTTTTCAAATGGCTCTCAGGTCCGTCATCCCTGACGAACTGGCCGAACTTAAGTCTTGTAAGCACCGGCAGCAGTCTTGGACCGATGATAGACGACAGGAAGAATCCGATGAGTATGGGAAAGATCAGTTCTCTGGTCATGCTCTTCCTCCTTGGTAGAATTCTCTGATGACTTCCTCATCGTCAAAATGATGCTTCACTTTACCGATAATCTGGTAATCTTCATGGCCTTTACCTGCAACCAGCACCAGATCTCCCGGTTTCGCCATCGAAAGGCCATATCGTATGCCTTCCTTTCTGTCTGTAATCGTCACATACTGACATCCAGTCCCTTTGATACCCTCTTCCACTTCCGAGATGATCGTCTCAGGATCTTCTGTCCTGGGATTATCGGATGTCACGACACAATAATCCGACAGCCTTCCGGCGATTTCTCCCATGATGGGGCGTTTGGATTTATCCCGGTCTCCACCGCATCCGAAGACGGTGATGATCCGGTTCCCGGCAAATCCTTTCATCGCATTCAGAACGTTCTCAAGACCGTCCGGAGCATGGGCGTAATCCACGATCGCCGTGTATCCGTTCGGGCTTTCAACCGACTGGAACCTGCCTTTGATCCGGCTGTTCACCGCCAAGGCCTCTATGATCGCCTCGATTGGAACATGAAGGGCCAATAAGGCACCCATGGCCGACAGGCCGTTATATACACTGAATTCTCCAGGGGTCTGCATATTGACATGGTAGCTATCGCCCTGATATTTCACTTCAAACGAGACTCCTGACAGCTGATTAACAATATTACACGCGAAGAGGGTCGCTCCCTCGTCCTTCGTACTGAAGGTGATGTATTCACTGCAGGTGCCTTTCTCCATCATATAAGCTCCCGCCTCATCGTCGATGTTGATGACCCCTTTGTCGCACATGGTAAAGAGTTTCGCCTTGGCATCCCTGTAGTTATCCATCGTCTCATGATAGTCCAGATGGTCAAGGGTCAGGTTCGTGAAGATGCCCACATCAAATTTCGTATAGTCCACCCTTGAAAGGTCAAGGGCATGCGATGACACCTCCATGATGACATCGTTGACATTGGCCTTCGCCATCTCACTGAAGAGATACTGGATCTCGATGGATTCAGGCGTTGTCCTCTCTGCTTCAAAAGTCAGCTTGTCGATCTTGTTCTGTATCGTTCCAATCAATCCCGTTCTTCTTCCGATATGTTCGAGCACATTGTTGATCAGAAAGACAGTGGACGTCTTACCATTGGTCCCTGTCACGCCCACAAGTTTGAACTGGGATGATGGATTGTTGTAGAAATGATTGGCCATGAGTGCAAGCGCCTGCCTTCCATTACCGACCCTCACCACGGCCACTTCATCCGAAATATCGCCTTCGTAATTTTCCCTTGATTCAAGGATGATGGCGCACGCCCCGTTTTGCACGGCCTGCCCGATATAACGGTGACCATCCTGTTCAAAGCCTTTGATGGCCACAAAAGCAAAATCTTCTTCCACCTTCCTGGAATCATTGGCAATCCCCTTGATGTTGATATCCATATCGCCTTGCAATATATCAAAACTATCTCCTGTTAAAAGACCGCTTAATTTCATATATCCTCCTAGTTACCTTCTTCCGTAGTGTTCATATGCTCTTCACCGGCACCGTCTTGTATCCCAGACTCATTCTCTTCTGCAGTACCGTCTTGCGTCTCTGGCTCTTCGGCATTGCCGTCTTGGGTCTCAAGCTCTACACCTTCTTCCTCCACCACATCAGGTACGGACTTGAAGATATGCAGATAGGGCATGACATCTTCCATCACATCGACAAATAACCCTGCAGCATATCTGGAGTCGATCTTCGGCCCCATCGGCTCGTCCACGACGACTAGTGTGACGATTTCCGGATTCTCTATCGGTGCAAATCCTATAAAGGAAACGATATAATGGAGATCATCCCTCGGCCATTTCTCAGCCGTTCCCGTCTTACCTCCGATTTCATACCCTGCAATCGAGGCCTTCTTACCTGTACCTTCATTGACGACTCCTCCGAGTGCTTCCCTCGTGATAGCAGACACTTCTTCGCTAATGACCTGTCGGATCAGCATCGTATTATTGGATTCGAGTATCTGATTGTCATTGTAGACCTTTTTCATCAGATGGGGTTCATAAAGATAGCCTCCGTTGACCAAGGATGAGAATCCTGTAATCAGTTGTATGGGTGTCACCGTAAAGCCTTGCCCAAAGGAACTGGTGGCCAGTTCCGTAATATTCAGCTCATCCACGGTGAAGACATTGTTCCTTGATGATATCTCACCACTAAGGTCAAGTCCTGTGACAGAACCGAAACCGAACATGTGCTGGTATTGATGGAAAAGCTCTCTGCCGATGGCATCGCCGAGGTCCATAAAGACGACGTTGCAGGAATTCTCCAATCCCTCAAACATCGTCTGCTCACCGTGTCCGCCGGGTTTCCAGCAGTGGATGCGGTGATTGGCCACACGCTTGCTCCCGTAGCATTCATATGTATCGTCCACCGATACCATGTTTTCTTCAAGGCTGTCGCCAGAACAAAGGGTTTGAACGTACTTCCGGGCTCATAGGCATCCAGCACGTTCTCATTGTTCCACATCTCCACAAGGAAATCCGTCTTGTCTTCCTTCGTCATGACCGAATACTCTTCATCTGTAACATAGGATGCCACATCATAGGGACTGTTCAGGTCGAAGTCCGGCCAGTTGGCCATTCCAAGGATTTCTCCGTTGTTCGGATTCATGACAATGACATGGATCTTTTTAGCGACATTGTCTTCAAGGTAGTTGCTGATGGCTTCGTTGATGTATTTTTGCACTGTATAATCGAGCGTCAGCATGACGTTCGCTCCATCAACGGCCTCCACTTCCTGAACTTCCATCATCTTATCCTCATCGATAATGCCGTAGATACGTCCGACATCACCTCTCAGATAATCGTCATAGCTTGCCTCAATACCGTAGTCACCGGAAAATCCGCATTGACGAATCCGATGATATCCGAAGCAAGCGTCGGATACGGATAAGACCTCTCATAATCTTCACGGTAGAAGACACCAATCAGGCTGTAGCTGTCGATGGCTTCCTTGGTTTCCTTGATTTCGCTGTAGCTGTAGCCTTTTCCGATGATTTCATAATGGCTGTAGGACTTTTCAGTCAGCAGCCCATATAACTCATTTTTGTCAAACCCAAACATCTCACTGAGAAAACCTATGGTTTCCTCCTGGGTTTCAGGACTTTCATTTGCAAGCAGTTTCGCATCAAAGATCAGGTCGTACTTTGAGACAGAATCCGCAAGGATGATGCCGTTACGGTCAAGGATCTGCCCCCTCTTGTCATTGAGCATAATGCTGCCTTCACGCTTTGACGCATTCTGCAGAACCGCAAGGTCGTAATTCTTGCCCTCCACCAATACGATGTATGTCAGTTGTCCTATCAGCACAATTAGGCTGAATATAAAAACAATGAAAAGGAAGAAACCTTTCCTTTTCATTACCTTTTCGCTTCTTATAATCATTATTTCACCAACCTCTGGTAATATATCCTAGAACGCTTCCTACCGAAGTCTCTTCGTTATCCACTTGTACCGGACCATACTTGGTTGTATAGGTTACAGGATTGCTTTCAATATAATATACATCCTCCGGTCCCGGCAGGCGCATGTTCAATCTGGTGACGGCGACTTCATAGACCATTTCAAGATCCACCATGCCAGCAAGATCGTCCTCAAGCTGCATATTCTCCCTCTTGATCGTATTCAACTCTTTCTTGACAGATTCGATCCGGGTACTGATATCATTGTAGTTGAACTGAGTCTTGAGAAAAACAACGCATACGCCTAACGTAGCAATTATAACAAATGCGAGTACAATTGTACACAACATATTTATCTTTGCAAAATTGGCATCCGGGCGGATTTCGGTGCGATACTGCACGTCACCGTCCACCTGTGGTGTTCTTGGAATGGAACTGACATATGCCGCCCTCATATCAAGAGCGTTGTTACCGATGACCTGGTTGATATCTACTCTTCTGCTCTCACCCATTTTTCTACCCCACTTTTTCAAAAATCCTCAACTTTGCACTTTTCGATCTGGAATTGACCTCCATTTCCTCATCAGTAGGCAAAATCGGTTTTCTTGGTTTCATTTTCCCCGTTGGCACTTTGCCGCATACACAGATCGGAAAGTCCTTTGGACACGTACACGGATTCTCGTTCTCCTTGAAAACATGTTTCACTATCCTGTCTTCAAGGGAATGGAACGTGATGACACAAAGCCTTCCCTTTGGCTCGAGCGCATCAATCATGTCCTGCAGTGTATTCTTGAGCACATCCAATTCCCTATTCAATTCAATCCTTATTGCCTGGAACGTTCTCTTGGAGGATGACCGAACTTTATCTTGTTCTTGGTCGGTATGCATCCGTCAATGATCTTCACCAGTTCGAGCGTAGTCTCGATTTCTTTCTTGGACCGCTCCTCGACAATTCTTCTGGCGATACGACCGGCAAATTTCTCTTCGCCGTAAATCCTCAAAATCCGAATCAGCTCTTTCTCGCTGTAGCCGTTGACGATATCCTTGGCCGTCTTATGGACCGATTGGTCCATCCTCATATCCAGCGGTGCATCCTGCATATAGGAAAATCCCCTCTCAGCCGTATCCAACTGATGCGATGACACCCCCAGATCCAACAGCACTCCGTCTACACCTTCTATCTTCAACCGTTGAAGTATCTCAGAAAAATTCTCGTAATTGCTGTGAACGAGTTCAACCCTGCATTTTTGTTCCGCAAGCCTTCCTGTTGCGACAGCAAGGGCATCCGTATCCTGGTCGATCCCGATCAGTATGCCTTCTTCAGAAAGCCTGCTGCAGATTTCAGCGGAATGACCTGCACCACCAAGGGTACCGTCCACATATGTCCCGTTCTCTTTGATGTTCAGCCCCTCAATGCATTCATCGAGCATCACTGAAATATGCTTGAAACCCATCCTATCCCTCCATCCTCGTTTTCTGCTATACGTCATATCTATTCGGATTGCATGTCCTGTGCAAGGACCTGGTCTGCAAGATCCGCAAATTCCTCGTCATTCATCACATCCAGGTTCATGTATCTTTCCTTATCCCAAAGTTCCACCATGTCTCCCACACCTACAACCATGACTTCCTTGGTGATATCGGCCATCTTCCTCAATTCGGCCGGTATCAGGATTCTGCCTTGCTTGTCGTAGTTGCAGACACATGCCTTTGAAAAAAGTTCTCTCTTCATCTGTCTCTTCTTGCTAAGGCTTGCAGGAGAATTCAAAACAGCTTTGACAAGATTATCCCAGCCTTCCTGTGAACGGAGATCAAGATTATGCTCGGCACCTCTTGAAACCACCGGATTCTCACCCAGTTCCGCCCGAAGCTTTGCAGGAATGGTGATTCGCCCTTTTGCATCTATGGAATGACTATATTCACCACCGAAGAACATCACCATCACCTACTTCCGTATATTTGCCACAATTCTCCACTTTCTGACATTTATTAGTCACTTTTTTGACACCTTATATCCATTTTAGACTATTTTTTACGATTTTTCAAGTCATCCGAGCAATAAAATTATTCAAATTCTGAACACAAAAAAACCTTGGATATCCAAGGCCACACATAAAAAAACACCATATGTTGTAGGCAATCCGAAAACCGCTTCTACATATAGTGTTTACTTCTTAATTAGTCTAAAAACATTCAATTTTTTCTGATGAAAATGCTACTAAAGACCTATTCCCCACTTCGCAAAAATCTAGCGGGAATCATTCATATCATCCCCACTCGTCTTCACAAGTGACGTGTCAAGCGGTTCACCGGAGGACGTGCTTCGTTTATAGATGATAAAGGCCAAGCTGACTACAATCATGATCCCTGCCAGCAGCTGGGAAGCCGGTATGCCTGTGTTACCGATCAGCAGCTGATCTGTTCTGAGCCCTTCGATCCAGCTTCTGCCAAGACCATATCCAAACAGGTAAAGCATGACGATCTCACCGTTGAATTTCCTCCGTTTCGTGTATACATGGAGGAGGATCACCACCGCCAGGTTCCACACAGCCTCATAGAGGAATGTAGGCTGAACCACAAGGTAGTTTCCTTCATACCCCGTCAACGGGCCCACATATTGGAGCATGCTGCTGGGTATCTTCGCCTTCGAAGCCTTCAGCGCCATGGCAAAAAGAGAATCGGAGGGTCCTCCGAAAGCTTCCATATTCATAAAATTGCCGAATCTTCCTATCACCTGCCCCAATGCAAGTCCGGGAGCTGCGGTGTCAGCCATCAGCCAAAAGTTCAGTTTCTTCACCTTCGTGTAGACGGCCAAAGACACTATCGCACCGATCACGCCGCCATAGATGGCCAGGCCGCCCTGCCTGAAGGCAAATATATCCATCAGGTTATCCTTATAGCTGTCCCACGCGAAAACCACATAATACAGCCTTGCACCGATAATGGAACAAACCAGCGCATAGATCAGAAAATCCGAATAGATTTCGGGATCCTGCCCAAGCTGCTTCGCACGGTATCTGGCGATCAGCAATCCGGCCATGACTCCGGTCACAATGATCAATCCGTACCAATAAACTTCAACTCCAAAAACGGTAAATGCCACCGGATCTATATTCTGGAACTCAATGCCAAGATTGGGAAAAACAATATCTGGTCCTTGCATATGCCACCTCTTTCTCATCACATTCAACCTTATAAGCGATAGACACTCTAATACAGCGTTCGTTAAATAAGTGGTATTCACCGGTTATTTAGCGTACGCTGCACAAGTACAGTGTAAATGATATAGGCTGCAAATACAATACCTTATTGAATTTCCTTCCTTCTTTTTATAACCTCATGAATTTCTTGAGCTTCAAAAGGGCTTCCAGGGTCAGGACTCCCGTCCATTCTTTTTCCGCCTGTTTCCATTCCTCCGGATATGCATCCCAACTCCAATTGGGTACGATCATCGGCTCCCTTTCCATCCGGTCGATGATATGATCCAGGTTTTTATTGATGTCATTGAACTTCAGCCCAAAATAATTCTCCGATTCCATCTCAACGAAATGAAGCGGTGTAGGCACATAATCCACCCACCTGGATTCATCCGTCTCGACAAGCGTTTCAACCGCCTTGTTCAAACTCTCTTCCATCCGGGACTTTATATTGGAATCCATAAGGTTGTACATGCGCACATAACAGTAGATTTCATGCTCCGATTCAAAACCCTTCATCGCTATAAGCCTCGAGACCGCTTCATCTACAAGTCCATCGATATCGATTTTTCAAGGTATTCCCTATACTTATAAAGGTATCCGATCAATTCCGCCGTCGGGTTTCCCCAACTGTAATCGATGACGGTCATCCCCTCTTCATCCCTGAAGGTCCACCAGGGTGCATGTGGGACATCATTCACTTCTTTCGAAACACTGAACCATCCTTTTCTCCCATGGTCAAAGGTCTGTTCAAGATACCTGACGGCCCGAGAAATCATATACCGCACCGTCTCGTTTTCATCTGCCAGCATCAAATACCTGAGTCCGACGGATGTCGCCATCGGTGAAGACACTGCTAGCCTGAAATCCGGTTCGATGCCTCTTCCAAAACCACCGTCATCGTTCTGATATGCTCCGATGGCTTCCACGAGTCCATTTTCCTCATCCTCGGCAAAATAATGACGGTAAAGGGCCTTTTCCAGTTGTCGGGCTTCCGTATTGATGAATTTCTCCGCAAACAAAAAATCCGTTCTAGGCAATCGTTTCATTTACACCACTACTCCTTATATGATCGTTCTGTCTTTACCTGTTGATTGTTTTTTTACCTTTACTTATATTATACTCCTTTGGCTGACCGTTATCAAACCTCTTTTCTGCTCGCGGCAGACCACTTATTCCTGCCTTATTTACATTTCAGAAAGTTGTGTTATAATGTATTAAGATTGATTAGAAATGAGAGGAATTCACATATGAAACTTGGTATTGTTGGCTTGCCCAACGTCGGAAAAAGCACCTTGTTCAACTCGCTGACAAAGGCAGGCGCGGAATCTGCCAATTATCCGTTTTGCACCATTGATCCGAACGTCGGAATCGTATACGTTCCGGATTCCAGGCTGGATACACTGACCAAACTCTACACTTCAAAGAAAACCATTCCTGCTGTCATCGAATTTGTCGATATCGCCGGTCTTGTAAAAGGCGCCAGCAAAGGCGAGGGTCTTGGCAACAAGTTCCTGAGCAACATCCGTGAGGTGGATGCCATCGTACACGTCGTCCGCTGCTTCGATGACCCGAATGTCGTACACGTCGATGGCGAAATCGTTCCCCTCAGGGATATAGAAACCATCAACCTGGAATTGATCTTCTCCGACCTTGAAATTCTTGAAAGACGTCTGTCAAAATCCATCAAGGGACTTAAGGCAGACAAAACCCTTCAAGGGGAAGTGGACCTGATCAACCGCATCAAGGAGGTCCTTGAAGACGGCAGATCTGCCAGAGTGATGGATTTCACTGAAGAAGAGCTTGAAATCGTATCAACCCTCAACCTTCTGACCACCAAGCCGATCATCTATGCGGCCAATGTGGAAGAGGACGATCTTATGGATGATGGGGCAGATAACGCCAACGTGAGAACTGTACGCGAGTTTGCCAAGGAGGAAGGTTCAGAAGCCTTTGTCATCTGCGCCAAGATCGAGGAAGAACTCGCTTCACTGGACGACGATGAAAAAATCGAGTTCCTCGAAGACATGGGCATCACCGACACAGGCCTCGATAAGCTGATCAACGCTTCCTACCGTCTGCTCGGTCTCATCAGCTATCTGACTGCCGGCGAAAAGGAAACCCGCGCATGGACCATCACCAACGGAACCAAAGCCCCAGGTGCAGCAGGAAAGATCCATACGGACTTCGAAAGAGGCTTCATCCGCGCAGAGGTCGTCGCCTATAATGACCTGGTCACCTCCGGAAACTACACATCCGCCAAAGAAAAGGGCCTTGTCCGGATCGAGGGTAAGGATTATGTGGTGAAGGATGGGGATGTGATTTTGTTTAGATTTAATGTTTAGATGCTTCCCGTCTATTCTTTAATCCCTGCATTGATGAAACACTGAATAATTGGTACTAATGACTGCCTCGGAAATGGGGCAGTTTTTTTGTGGTTTTTTCGGTGTGTGGGACGGAGCACAAGGGTGCAGGATTTAACCTTGTCAGAGATGGTTTTGCTCAACCGCAAAACCCCCGGAATGAGACGCCAAACCACCATCTTCCACCAAAGTCCCGCTAAGACATCATCCAAAATCCTCCCACCAACACCTACACCCTTTAGCACCTGTCGCCATACGCCTCAAACTGCTGGATTGGCTGCTTGCATTTACAGGCAAAACTTAAAATTGCTAATCAGTGATATTCTCTCTTATTCCACATATCATTTCTAAACATTACTCATCTGCCATAATTTCCTTTCAGTCCACATCGATATCCCGAAGTACAGAATTACATACAGATCCGACGCCATCATCTCCCCCTACACTAGTACAGCATTCTGCATATACATTTACATTGACAGGAGACAGATTTTTGTTTAGGCAAGGAAAGGAATCGCAGGCATAGTGGGCACTATGTCAAGATTATTTGACGTAGCATAAACGTAAATATGGCCCTGTGAATGTATAGGTATATGCAGAATGCTGTACTAGCACCTCAAGCAGCTAATCAACCAGTCAGCATGAGCCGGTTGTTTTTATCAATTTTCCATTTTATTTGCTGTTCGGTCGTATGGCGACAGGTGGTTGGTGGTGCGTGTCATGGGGAGGGATTTTGGGATGGTGTTCTACTGGGACTTGGTGGGGATTTGGATGTCGGACGTCTCGTTCTGAGGGTTTTGCTGGCAGCAAAACCAACCTTGGCCAAGCCAAAAATCCTGAACGAAGCTCGGCGCCTAAAACCATTGATGTACATATGAAGCAAGATTTTTTTGGCTTAGTCCGACGTTCAAATCCCCACTTAGTCCCAGTTGAACGCCTAGCCTCATCCCACCCCATGATATGCACCACCAACCACCGTCAACACATCACCAATACAATATGCTGTAAAGATAAAAACAGCCGGTGAAATCACCGACTGTAATAAATAACAACTCCAATTTTAGCTTGTTTCTCTCCATGATTATGATAGATATGCCCTGGTCACCAGAAAGCGGATGGCATCACCTTCCGTCAGCGTGAACTCCTGGTCTGCCACCCGGATGGTTATCTCCCCTTCATAGACGACAATGACTTCCGTCGTTCCTTTCTGATGGGGCTCCGCTTCGATATAGCCCTTGGATTCGATATCCACCTTATAGACCTCATAGGGTCTTCCATCTTCATATGTGAAGTAAGGGTATGTTTTCGACTTGCCGTCATTGCCTTCGATGTGATTCATCTTGTCATGACGGATCAGTTCATGTTCATCTTCCTTCTCCTTCACCAGTTCCGTGAGGCTGACATGAAGCCCTCCAGCTATTTTCCATACGGTGGCAAGCGTAGGATTGGATTCACCGCGTTCAATCTGCCCCAACATGGATTTGCTGACTTTGGTCAGACTCGCCACTTTATCAAGGCTGAGCCCACGTTCTTCCCGAATTTTCTTCAGGTTCTTCGCCAAGACAGACTGCAGTTCTTCCATTACAGAAACTTGACCGCAGTACCGTAAACTATAACCTCTGCGGCCCCCTGCATAATGGCACTGGATGCGTAACGGATGTTGACGATACCGTCAGCACCCAGACTGTTGGCTTCTTCCACCATACGTTTTGTCGCCAACGCTCTAGCTTCATTCATCATCTCGTTGTAGGCTGTCAACTCTCCTCCTACCAACGTTTTCAGTCCACTCATGATATCCTTCCCCATATGTTTGGACTGGATGGTTGTTCCTTTAACAATCCCCAGTGTTTCAAGCTCTTTGCCTGAAATATGCTCAGTATTTACTAAGATCATCCTTATCCTCCTTGTCAATCTCCCTTAACCTGGCAATCATGGTCGCAGCCATGGCTCCCATGATGCCAACGATGAAAGTACCTGCTATGATCAGTATGACTTTTACACGAACAGGAGTAGCGCTAAACAGACCCTGGCTCATCATCAGCAAAATCATGGTGAAATATAGGATCATGAAAACACTTATGACAATGACTATCAGTTTTTTCACATTCTCACCCCTGTATCTTCAGCTTCACTTTATTCCTCAGCAGAAGCTTCCTTATCGTCCTTCTTCTTTTTATCCCTTGTGGCAAAACGGTCCATGATATCAGGTACCAGATCAATGATTTTGGTCAGGCTGTCCTGATGCTTGATATTGACCAGTCTGGCATGTCCATCAGTCACTACAAGGACAGCACTGGGGCTGATTTTGGCACCAAGCGCTCCTGCGCCCATATTCTTCGGATCATCCGGTTTCTTGCCTTCTGAAGCACCTGTTCCAAGTCCGAAACTCACGTCAACAAGCGGCAGAATAACCGTATTATCCACATGAATCGGTTCTCCGACGACGGTCTTCGTGTTCACAAAGCCTTCCATACCGGACATCAATGAATCTACATGCCTCTTAAAATTTGAATCCATTTTATCTCCTCCTTAGTTTCTTACTTTTTTAATCAATCGTCTTACGCGTCTATCAATGATTACCCTAATTATATAATAAAGCGGCTGACAAAGATAGAGTCTTCCTATGATTTTGAACCTGCCTTTGATCACCTGCTCCTGGAAGTTCGGCATGACGTGAATGTTCTTCCTTGTCTTGACATACAATATGGATGCCACTCCGGCAATATAACCCGTAACCGCAGGATCTTCCAGACCGATTTCCATATCGACCAGAACCTTCCTCGGCAAAATCCATTTCAAAAGCTTCACGACATATTTTGTAACATGCCTCAGCAGACCCTCATTTCTCGGTTCGTGAAGGAATGCCCACAGGTCTTTGGCTTTTCCATGGATTCGTTTTTCTTCTTCTCTTCCTTCTTCTCTTCCTTCTTCTTAGCCTTTTTCCCTTTCTTATTCTTTACTGTTTTCTTCTCCGTCTTCTCCTCTGGTTGTTTTTCCGACCTATCCTCTTCTATCTTACTTCATCGACAGCTTTCTTCTTGGTTTCCACTTCTTTTTCTGTTGTTTTGCCTGTCTCTTTGTCAATCTCTTCCTTGATCTCCCTGGCGATTTCCTTCTTCAGTTCCCTGCCGATGTCACTGATGGTTTCCTTCTTTTTTTCCTCTTCGACCGGAATCCGAATCTTTTTATCCGGCTCCTTGGCTTTCGGCGATACCTTGGCAGGCTTCTTTGCTTCCTTCTTCTTACCGGCATCTTCCTCATCCTTGCCACCGCTGGAGAACACCTTGAAGAACGTGAGCCTCACCTTCGTTCTCGGTCCGTCTTCATCATAGATGAATGATCCATTGATGATATAAAGCAACCATGAAAACCGTACCTTCACATCCACGGACTCATCATATACACCCCTGGCATCATAACAAATGGGCGTGAAGATAATCATCAGCAGGAGAATCAACAGCACTGCCAAAAGGATTCCGATAATCCGAAGAATCCACAATAGAATCAAACCTATGATATGCAGCATGCGTTCCTCCCCTAAGTAAAACAGTCTTAGTGTGACTAGGAAGGTGTGACATACGGACACTCCGTATGTTGCACTTGACGTAGACACACTTTGTGGTTTTTACGTATTAAGTAAATCATAATTATATCTCCAACCGTTCCACAACTATCTTTGAAACAACCAGAATCAAACCGATCGATATGATGAATCCCGCAGCAATCAGCATGGCTGTCTGGAAGAAGAAGATCTCAGGCACCATGTTGATCAGGATGTCCGTCTTCGGATCCAGGAGCCACAGGTCATTATCGAAGAATATCTCGTGGAACATGGTGAAGTACTTGTTGAAGTCGGTAGCGAACAATAGGGCCAGACCTCCGATGACCGCAAATGCACCGATGAAAAAATAGAGAAGCTGCGATAGCCACCCCACAAGCCAGACACGCTCTTTCTTCATCATGTACAGCACAAGCAACAGCAGGGTTATGACAGAAAGGTCTCTTAAGACCTTCCCCTGCATAAAAAGGTCCTTCACATCCACCATGTGGGCCTTTTCCCTTTCGCCGAACACCTCCTGCTCCGTTCCGTCGATAACAGAGGTCATATCGAGGGTGTCCCTTTTATCAATCAGATAATCCATCATCTTGTCTGTAACAGCCATCAGTTGGTCAACATCCATTCCTGTGGCAGTTCTATTTCATGTGCCCCATAATGCCATCGGAAGTAGGTGTCATTATAGACCACCACCTGTACACTGGTAAACAGCAGCGCAACAAACAGCATCACATCCAAGGCAATGAATAGAGTCCATTTATTCAGTGTTCTCATCCTTGCTCCTGTCCTGTTGCCATATTTGCAGATATTCCAGCATCTCGCTCTTTTGTATGGGTACGCCGTCATCGATGCAGCTCTGGACGAAATCGGTGATGAAGATGCCGAATTCCTCATAATCCTTACATGCACCGACAAGCAAGAAATCATCGTTGACTTCCATGCATCTCGCATAATCTTCCATACCGAGGAACTCGAATAGGTTTCTCCCGTCAGGTCGGATGATGATCGCATGGATGTCCTTTTTCATATTCAGGTTGCCTGTCTGAAGTTGTCTGGCGATACGCCGGTAATGGATCCTGCCGATGGATTCACCATAATACAAAGGTTCAATACTCTTCATTTCAACATCCTCAAATCCTGTCTAATCCAAAAAATCATTGAGATAGCTGTATATATTCTGCATGCTCATCACTTTTCACTCTTCGTCGTACAGGAAGATACGGACTCGAAGATATGGTCATAGATTTCCTGACCCGTGCCATGAACGATTTGGAAAATCCCCATCATCAGGCTCATCCTGCCCCTCTTGAAAGTTCTGTCCTCCTCCGAGAGCAGGACATCCATCTGTCCGACAAGTTCATTCTTAATCATGGCCAGTTCCTGTTCCGTCGGTACTGTATCATCCTTGGTATACGGGCGGTCGATGAAATACCCTCCTTCGTCAGCTCGAAAGCGAAACGGAGTTCATTGATTTCAAAACGTTTATCCCACCTGTCGATGAGCTCGTCATTTTCGATGAGCTTATCAAGCATGACACTGACCTTGATCAGTGCTTCGCTCAACGGCTCGTAATTGGTTTCAACGTCCTCGAAGACATCCGCAAGAATATGCTCTGCGCTTTCTCCTACCAGCAGTGGCTTCACCACATCGAAAACCCTTGATTCACTCTTGTTTGCGCCGATCAGAGTGATTGCCAGAAGATGGTTCATCAGCTCAGCCACATCGAGACCCTGTTCCAGTATCTCATTTTTGTCATCAGTCAGATGATAGAGGTAATGGTATCCGCTGTCCTTGTCACCGCTCGTTCCTGATACGAAGGTTTCCTTGACCTTGTCAAGTTCTGCAGCTATCTCGCCCGCAAATTCACCGTATCCTTCAACTGAAGTCGGATCAAAGGTTTCCTTAAGGAGTTGGACATGATTCTTCACATCGACTGTTGGAATGCCTCTGAGTTTCTCAAAATATCTGTCGATAAAGAATAGAACTTGCTCTTTGTCATTCGCATGGGAAGTTCCGGATAGATGATCTTGAGATGCTCTCTGATCTCGGAAGCATTGTCTCCCGCCATCAACTGTTCGACAACTTTTCTGGCAAACTCCTCGTCGGTATCCATCGCCACCATCTTCTCATCGGTATAACGCGACTTGAAGTACACGTTTTCCAGCAGTGTAATCTGGTCGCCGTATGCAGTCAGTACAGATACATGGTTCTTGAGTTCACCCCGCATATCCATCAGCCTGTTGACTCTTGGAAGGCTGCCGTTTGCAGCAAAATCGCCGACATAATCCTCAAACACCTTTTTCAGGTCCATAAGGGAAGCACAGGTGATCTTCTCATCGTGATCACAGTCCTTGTGGTCACAGCCGCTTTCAGGATCTTCGAAATCCCTGTTCCTCTCCAGGTAACTGTAGTATTTCAAGCCCAGGGAATAGAGATGAAAGTCACAAATCTTCTCGCTGCACAGTTCGATCAGAAGTTCCACATCCATCTCGTTCATGGTCCCATGGTCCAGTTTTCTTATTATTGTTTTTGTCTCATTCATAAATTGCTTCATGTCATACTCCTTAAACGTTTCTTATCGATCAGACAGCTTATCCCGATCAGGATAAGCACATATACGCCTGTATACATAATATACCCTCTAATATGCCCCTTGTCAAAATAGGCATTGACGCTGTAAAATCCTGGAATGCTCCTTGCCACCAGGCCGATCCATCCTCTGGTCATATCGATGGCAAAAAAACTTCCGCTGACGATACCCATGCCGATGACAACCGTCATCCCGACCAGAAGATAGCCGGTGCGGCTGTCTGTCAACCGCAAAAACAAGAGCACAAAACCACTCATGCCAAGAACATAGAGTTCTCCAACCAGCATCAGATAGAAGAATCCTCTTCCGTGATAGGCCGCCACCGATATTAACGGCAGTGCCATGAGAAGTCCTGCCAGATTCAAGGTGACCAGTTCCACTGCGAGGATATGCAGCAGGGGTATCCCGGTCGTATAAATCCGCTGGTAATTGTGGGTATTTCTGTCGCTGACCAGATGAAGTCCCGCAAACAGCACAAAGAAACCGATGAACACAAAGATGATGCCAACGGTCATCTTCTCAAGAAGAACACTCTGATTGTACCATTCCGGCTGCTTTCCTTCATCCCCGACGACGCGTATATCAATATAGAAGCTTTCCCTGTCATCCCACTGAAAGGAATCGCCTTCCCTATATACCTTATTATAAACCAAATCTTTCGAAATGGCATCTAAATATTCAGCAGCACCTTCATCGTAATACCTGGCAGCCGCCATCATGGCGATCTCATCAAGAAAATCACCGGAAACAATATCTGTCAGCATCATGATGAAGTTATTGTCTTCAAGGTAGACCACCCGGAAAAGGTCTTCGTACTTTCCGTTCATAACCTTATCCCGTGCACCTTCGTCGATGATGTAGACAGCTTCAAGTTCTCTGTTTCGAACCATCGCCTCCGCCTCATCTTCTCCTGTCATCGTCACGTCAATCAGTGGATTCTTCCTCAAGTTCGATACGACATACTCCGAAACCTGGTGTTGTCGTAATCGATAATCCCGACAGGTATCTTCATGCCCCTGTCGACCTGACCATAGAGCTGTCCCACCAGCACTACCGTCATCGCTGCCACCAATCCATAGACAACCCAAAAAGAAGGGTGTCTGAACATGATTCTGAGACGCAGGGACAGCAAGTTCAAGATTCTAGTCATAGCTCGCCCTCCTTATCCTTTGGTGAAAGCTGTGGCTCAAAAGGAAGGTACCGGCACAGGCAGCAAGCAGCATGACAGGTACAGCCAATTCATACCCCTGCACTTCGTAGCCAGCATCCATATATAGAAAAGCTTTGATCAGATGAAAGTTCGGCGTCGCATATGCCAGTTTTCTAAGACCTTCCGGCATGTAATGCAACGGGATGATACTACCTCCGACAATGGCACTGAAGAAGATGAAGATACTGCTGACAAGCATCAGTTCCTGTTCATCTCCAAGCATGACGGCGATCACCATGGAAGTCACCACGGAAAGGAGAATGGCGCTGACCATCAGCAGCATCGGACCCGGGGTTCCCAGGAACATCCATTCTCCTGTAAACAAGCCAAAGATGGCAATCCAGACCGCCAGTGTAACGAGGATCATCAGTCCATAACTCAATACCTTGGCGAAGAGATACATGGTGAGTGACACGCTCGTTGTACGGAGCCGCATGAAGGATTGGCTTTTGCTTTCACGGACAAGACTGATACCGCTGAAAAGAGACAAGACAAAGACGAACATGACTGTCAGTGCGATGAAGTAATACTTCACCGAAACGGCAGAAGGTATGTCCACGATTGAATCGAATCCATACATCCCGTTCCTGTTCAGTGCGGTCATGATCAGTTCGACAGACAGGGCATCGTTGTATTCCCAGTAGATATCCGGATCAACCTCTTCTCTGAAAACATGATAAAAAGAGGTGACCCCCTTTTCGACACTGGTGATATACCTTTCGTATCCTTTGAAGGCATTGTGGAGAATCATGGTACGTACCGGATCCTCATCACGAATAATGATTCTGACGGGATTCTCATCGAAAGACATCAGGGATTTGACGAAACCTGAAGGTATGATGGCCAGCGCATCCAGCTGACCTTCCGCAAAGTCCGCTTCCAGGCGGCTCCTTTCTCCCTCTATGAGCTGAAAAAAGTCAGCCAGGTCTTTTTTGCTCCCGAAATCATTGACCAGCATCTGACTGTAGACGGAATCGTCTTCCAAAACGACACCGACCTTCATGGGTTTTACAAACGACATCTCCACATCATTGATCTGATAATAGAAGTAAAAACACGCAAAAATGGCGACAGGCAAGAAAATAAACAGGCTGTTTCTCTTCAGATCACGTAGTTGTTCCAATACGTTCTTCTTCATCAAAAGCCCAAACATTCCCATACCTGCGCCATCTCCTTTTACTCTTATTGCTGTGAGAATCCTGCCATCACCTGTTGCGCATTCATCATGATCTCCTGGTATATCCCCGCAAGCTCCTCTTCATCCAAACCTGCAAAATCAACCGCATCCGCGGGCAAACCGTCGAAATCGAGGGGCTCACCGATCTGGTTGACGACGTTGCGCTGATACATGACCACCTCAAACAGGATATCCATATCACGCAGCATGCCTAAACCTGCCATATCCATATTGCCGGAGGTGTCCCTGTTGGCAGCGTCAAGAGCAGCATCCAGTATGGAATCATCGATTCGGATGATGCTCTCGCTCCCATGATATATCCGTCATGGATAACCATGGCTGCATCCATATCGATTTCACTGTAGATATCGGCAATGAGTTCCTGCGCCTGAACATATTCAGGTTCCTCCATGGATTTTCTCATCTCGGTGAGGTACTCTTCATATGAAGCGTCCAGTTCTTCAAGGAAAGCTTCCTTCTTGCCTTCAAGTGCATCCGCCAGGGAATCATCCCAGACCTCGACCATGATACCGCTGTCCATCGAAGCGAGCATATTGTACATCATGTAGTCCTGCTTCTCGATGACAGCAGCTACGATGCGCTCGACCCCTTCCCGTATCATAGGCAGGAGGTTCTCATCCTGAAGCAGCGCTTCAAAGAGGGCCGTCGATTTGTTCATATATTCATCCATGGCGATATCCAGGTTATAGACTCTGCCTCCAAGGCTATAGTTGATGTCAGCAACCTCCATCTCCAGGGTGCTCTTTTCAACATTCCTGATCGAATCAGTCAGTATGCCATACAACAGCCCGTCATACATCTCCTGATCCAGATTCCCATAGGCTTCATATTCCCTGAAATCCAGTGCTGTCGTATAGGCATCCAGCAGCTCGATCACCCTTTCAGCATCAATAACCGGCAAATCCTCTTCGGAAGCAGCACCATATCTCACCAGGACATCTTTCAGGTCTTCCCAATCGAGATAGAACACCTGGTCATACAGTGCCGGGATGCCGAATGCGATATAGTCACTGTTCATGTGAAAAACGACATCCACAAGGTCACTGCCATTCAGCACGACACCCATCGTACCTTCCACACGGTAAGCATCCGCATCCATCGTCATCTCATATTCCAGTTTAAGCCCTTTGACAATATTTTCAATGACGGCACCCTCCATCACACCGATGCCTTGAACGGTGAACTCATCGAATCCGATTTCACCGACGACAGCTTTCCTGGTCGCCCACTGGGTGTTCTTCGCTGCTTCGATCAACCGCTCCTCGTCGGACATGAATAGATTTCCCCGAAATGCGAACACAGCAGAAACGCTGATCAACAGCAGTAAAGCTATAGCAATGGCAATCCTTGGCCATTTGGGCTTACCCTTGTTCTCAATTCCGTTGTTATGATCTTCCATCATCTTACCTCCGCATCCACTAAAGAGTGTTTTCTCTTTTTTGTAACAATACAAGGAAAGGTGATTGTCATAGCAATCACCTTTCCGATATGTTCCTATTCTTCTATGACTGATTACTTCTTGTCGATATCGATCTTGAGCTTCTCAAATACGCTCTTGAGACTGGTAGTCGCCTGCTCGTCAGTCTGGAAATCCTTCACGTTGACATACTCTTCAGCAGGTCCTGCAGTAGCATCTTCCTTCATGGAAAGTTTCAGTCTCTTCTCTTTGGCGTCGATGCCAAGGATCTTGACATTGATCGTTTCACCTTCCTTGACTACGTCTGAAGGATGGTTGATTCTCGTATTGCTCATTTGAGAAATGTGAACAAGCCCTTCAACGCCAGGAATGACTTCAACAAAAGCACCGAAGTCAAGTACGCGCTTCACGGTACCTTCATAAGTCTTGCCGACTTGAAGCTTATCGTTGGATACGTTCCATGGATCATCCTTGGAATCCTTCATGCTGAGACCGATCTTCTTCTTGTCATAGTCAACGCTGATAACCGTAACGGTAACAACGTCACCTTCCTTGACTACATCCGAAGGCTTATTGACCTTCTTCCAGCTAAGCTCGTTGATGTGAACAAGTCCGTCAACACCACCGATGTCTACGAATGAACCGAAGTTCATGTTCTTCTTGACTGTACCTGTAAAGACGTCGCCTTTCTTGATTGTAGCAAAATCTCTTTCTTCTTGGCTGCGTTTTCCGCCTGCTCAATAACCTTACGTGATACGATGACTCTGTTCTTCTGACGGTCAAGTTCCATAACCTTGACTTGAAGAGTCTGGCCGTTGTATTGGGTAAAATCTTCGATGTAGGAAGTTGAGATCATTGATCCCGGCATGAAAGCTCTGGACTGAAGCACCTTACATACAAGACCGCCTTTAACCGCTTCTGTTACAAGCGCTTCAACGATAGTGCCGCTGTCCATAGCCTCTTTCAGGTTATCCCATACGACTTCCTGCAATGCCTTCTTCAGTGACAGGACTACATTGCCTTCACCATCGTCTTTCTTAACCACTTCAGCTTTCACCTTGTCGCCAACGCTGAACTGTGATGTCAGTGGATTTTCAGTATCTGCCAATGTCTCACTTGCTGGTACGATACCGTCAGCGATATATCCGAAGTTAATCAGTACTTCAGTATCTGTTACGCTGATGATCTCACCTTCAACAATATCCCCGGACTTGAACTGCATCATTGATGATTCAAGCATATCCTTATAGTCATCCATTGTCTCTTCAGCAACTTCTTCAGTTGCTTCTTCTGCAGCCGGTTCAGCAGCTGCCTCTTCAACCGCCTCGGCAGTCTCAGTTGCTTCAA
>LQAG01000118.1_pt1 | contig 36111 bp, 46 predicted proteins | sample 1535801 | NCBI WGS metagenome assembly LQAG01 (sample SAMN04331584, study PRJNA305678) | bioreactor metagenome | isolation source: bioreactor_3 inoculated with Wadden Sea sediment 1st replicate of a... | place: Germany:Bremen
TTACATAAAAGGAAATGTTACAAAGAAAGTCTTTTATTGATGCTATTCAAAGCAAAAAGACCCCGCATTCTACTAAAAATACGGGGCCCATCCATAAATTTCTTATATTGAGTGACTTGCATAATTCATTCAATAATCCTCGTCATACCATATCTCGTCATTCCATATTTCCTTATACCATATATAGATATTTAAAAAGTCAAGAATTCTATAGGACACGATGAGGATTGGATCTACAAATTTTGTAAATGCCTGATATGAATTGTTATTTTTTCAACTCTTATTTATTTGAATGTTTTCAGCCCATCTTCAATATTTCTAATGGCTTTCATACGACTTAAAACAAGACTGGAGCCTATTATACAAGCCCCTGCTCCTATTATTGGAATCCCTATGGAAGCACTTTTGTAACTCACAAAAAAATTTGTAACAATCTGACCCATCAAGTGCTTCTGATTTGCCAAAAGAAATGGTTGTAAAACCTTATCCGATAAGAAACCCGCAAGTAAAAATGATAGAGGGGCTGTTCCATATGCGAGCTGATAGGCTGTGGCAAAGACTCGCCCTTGGATGTCTGATGGCACTCTCTCTTGGAGTGTTGTCCTAAAAATCACGTTTATAAGAGGCAGAGGCAACATAAGTACAAATAGCGCTCCCCCCAGTGCAAAAACGTTTCGCCCCATTCCAAATACGACAAGCCCAAGACCTGTCAAAATCATTGCCTTTGACAAGAGTGACATCCTCCTTTTGGGCAAAACCACAGAAGACAGTATTAAGGATGACAAGGCTGTTGCCATCCCCATTATAGATAACATGGCTGAGACAGTCTTTCACTCCCGCTTGTTTCAAGTATAAATGGAATGACAAGCTCTAAGGGTCCGTTCACTAAAAAGTTAAAGAGTCCCATAAAGATCACCATCCATAAAAGTCCTTTGTTGTCTTTTAAAAAGCCCATTCCAGCCTTAAGCTGGTCAAAAAAGCCCCCTTGGTAGAGCCTGCCATACTTTGTTGGCTCTTTCTCTGGTATCTCAAGCATGGCAACTATTAAACTAGATACAAGGAAGGATGCAAAATCAACCAGTAATACCCCTGTAATACCTAATCCGACATATAAAAGACCACCAAGAACAGGGGCCAGAACCCCTGCTGCTGGAAATGTAAGCTCTTTTAAACCATTCACACGGGTTCTATTCTTGGAATTTGTAAGCTGTCCAATAGCCTTGTCTGCGGCTGGCTCCTGGCCTGCTATGAAAAAATCCCTGGATAAAAACCACGGTATACAAAAGACCTGTATGAAAGACACCCTTTTGAATTGCATAAAGAAGAAGCACTGTACCAATAACCTGACCCAAGTCAGATAAGATCAACACTGTTTTCTTTTTTAACCGATCAACAAATGTACCAATGACCTGACCAAACAAGAGGGATGGCAGCTCATTAAAGACCGGTATTAAAAGCAAATCCATAGTTTGTCCCCTTGTCTGATACAACCACATCCCCAGAGCAATAAAGGTCATTCTCGTCCCAATTAGGGAAATTGACTGGGTCAATAAAAGCTTGTACACAAGAGGCAAACTAAACTTTGTTCTATTATTATTCATCGTATCCTCCAAATCATTTAGATCCGGATTGATCGAAAATATCGTTAATCCGGTGTATTAAATAATTTGGATATGTACACTGATTGCGCCCATGGCCCTGCTCCTTTCTCTGTGGGCAAAAGCCCTTATTTACACTAATATTGTATACTTTGTAGACAATTTCGTCAATTTTGTCTCTACATGTTTTGTCCACTTGAAAACGGGATACATACTTATTGCAAACAGTCACATACTAGACGCATTACAATTCTTTAATATTGGTCTTTATGCCTAAATATCATTGACTTTTAAGGAGTGCTGTCTTATCATTATATTGATTATAGGGGGGAGTAACCTGCTCGCGGTTAAAGCGAGATTCATGGTCGTCATTACAGAAGCACAGCTTCTCGGTCATGTTGGCATATTTTTGTCTGGTAAGACTCTACAATCAGCTTTTTGTGTGCTGGTTGAGGGGTCTTTTTTTGCGTTTTAGCAGCTTGTAGACCTTCACCCTTCTAAGAACATGGAAAGGATGCATGACATGGAAGAACTTATACACTCTTATTTATTAACCTTCCCAACAATCGTACTGCTACTCATTATTGCAGCATCACTCTGGACCGTAGGCAAAGGCGCTGACATACTTGTCGATGAAGCCGTTAGTCTATCCGTTCACTGGGGTGTTCCGAAAATGGTGATTGGTGCCACAATCGTTTCTCTTGGAACGACCCTTCCCGAGGCTGCCGTCTCCGTGATGGCTGCCGTTGGCGGTAATCCCGATTTGGCACTTGGTAATGCCATTGGATCTATCATTGCAGATACTGGTCTTATAATTGGTGTGGCTGCTCTAATCGGTAATCTCCCTGTTGACCCAATGATCATCAAACGTCAGGGAAAACTCCAATATCTGGCCTGTATACTCCTTGCTGTTGTCAGTTTACCAATCTTTACAAATACAGGAGCAGGCAACATTTCGCAATTAATGGGCGTTGGCTTTTTAATTCTTCTTGCCACTTATATTTATTTTTCTCTTAAGTGGGCCAGAGAGGAAAACGGGGAATCCACTGAAGAAATCGAAGAAGAACTTACCCCTGTTTATCTTCAAAATTTTAAAATTGCTTCTTGGTGTGGCACTTGTTATCGGATCCTCTAAGATCCTCATTCCAGCGGTTGAGATCACAGCCATTCGAATTGGAATTCCACAAGGTGTTATTGCTGCCACACTGGTTGCCTTTGGGACAAGTCTCCCAGAACTGGTGACAGCTATTACAGCAGTACGCAAGGGGCATGGTGAGCTTGCCATCGGCAACATTGTTGGTGCAGATATATTAAATGTTTTATTTGTTGTTGGGGCGGCGGCTGCAGTGACAAAGGGCGGACTGACCGTTCCAGTCAGTTTTTATAAACTCCAGATCCCAACAATGCTCATTATAATTTTTGCCTTTAGACATTTTTACAAAGGGCAAAGACCTAACAATCGATCGCAAGGAAGGGATTTTTCTTGGCGGTATGTACTTTGTCTACCTCATATTAAACTTCACATGGTTGGCATAGTGCCTTATTTAAATTATTAAAGCAAAAGCTGTTGTAGATGATTTTTATTATCATCTGCAACAGCTTTTTTAACGTGTTCTTAACCCCACCATAATTTTTTGAACACAATGCCCTTATATAATAAAACCGTTGAAAGGAGATGAATGATGAAAAAACTAAACATCTGTGTTGACATTGATGGAACAATGACTGAACCCTATTACTGGTTAAAGACAGCCAACGAATGGTTTAACACAAGCGTAGCCCCAGAGGATGTAACCGAATACGATATTCATCGTGTTTTAAACATAAACAGTAGTGATTATTTGAATTTCTATAATGCGGTTGGTGAAGATTTGCATAGAGATGCTAAGCCTAGGCCACATGCTTCCCAGGTTCTTCAAGCTCTAGCCAAACATCATAATATATATTATGTGACGGCACGCGAAGAAAAAAATGAAAAGTGTTTCAATGAAGTGGTTTAAAAGACACAATATGCCCGAGGCCCCGCTCTACCTGCTGGGATCACACCATAAAGCAACTCAAGCAAAAATCCTAAACTGCGATGTTTTATTGAAGATAAATTTGAGAATGCCATTGAACTGTCTATGGCCAAGGTTAAAGTTCTACTGATAGACTGCACCTACAACCGCTTTGCCACGATTCTCGATACAGAACGTGTTTTTAACTGGCTGGAAATTGAAAGAAAAATCAATTTGATAGCTTCTGAGAACAGCACGAATATAAAAATTGCTTAACTTAATTAAAAAGCATTTTTTACTCCTCCACCCTCACATTTCGTGTTGTATGCATTGAAAAAGGCTTTAATGAGAAACTCATTAAAGCCTTCTTTATTATTCTCTTATACATGCCTTGCAATTTCTAAGACAAGCTCTTCAGAAGCTGTCCAGCCTAGACAGGCATCTGTGATAGATTTACCAAATACCAGCCCGCACTCATCTTGCTTGCCTCTTCTAAATACTCTCTATCATAAGGCCCTTTACCATTTGCCTTATGCCTTGATCATGTTTCTAGAACGCATGACTTCCATACAAATTCTAGGTTGTTCATCATACTGCTTCATAGAGTTGGCATGACTGGCATCAATAATAATAGCCTGGTTATAAAGCCCCCTCTGAGCATACTTCTTTTTTAAGAACATTAAGTCTTCATAGTGGTAGTTGGGGATATTGCGACCATACTGGTTCACAGCCCCTCTAAGAATACCGTGGGAGTATATATTTCCACTTGTTTGCACTTCATATCCATTATATATAAAACGATGAGAAATTTGTGCGGCCTTTATGGAATTTAACATCACTCCGAGGTCTCCACCCGTTGGATTTTTCATCCCTGCCGGCACCTCCATCCCACTTACTGCCAGTCTGTGCTGCTGATTTTCTACTGAGCGGGCACCAACAGCCACATAACTTAAAACATCATCCAAGTATGGATAATTCATTGGATACAGCATTTCGTCTGCAGATGTCAGACCTGATGTTTCCATTATTCTAATATGCATATTTCTTATGCTTTAATCCCTTCAATATATTAGGTTCATCCATAGGAACAGGCTGATGCAGCATCCCTTTATACCCTTCTCCCGTTGTCCTAGGCTTATTGGTGTAAACACGAGGGACCAGTATAATTTTTTCTTTAACTTGCTCTTGCAGTTTTGCCAGTCGCTTAACATATTCAACAACTGCGTCCTCATCGTGGGCAGAGCACGGTCCAATAATCAGTATAAATTTATCACTTTCACCACGAAAGACCTGGGCGATTTCCCGGTCCCGATTTTCCTTTAGGACTCTTAGGGGCTCTGGAAGTGGAATCAAGGCTTTGATCTCTTCAGGGGCAGGTATTTGATTGATGTAGTTGAATGCCATATGCACCATCTCCTTTTGTAGATATTGAGACGATTATAGCATTATATTGTTACATTAATAAGCATAAATATAATTTCAGTTGATTGGTTTTAGAACCTACAATTTTTTATTTGTTATAAGATAAATTGAATCACAAAAGTCTACAATAAAAAAACCGCCATTTTATGACGGTTTTACGAGTTCTTTGTATTCAAGTGACCCTTGCCCCTTAGGCCGTTTCAATGTTGTTCATTTCAAGCCCCATCACTGTAACTGGTCTAATATGACCTTGTCGTATAGAAGAAACCAGGTCTGCTTCCGAATTCACAGGGACAGTAAACTCAGTGGCGAAGTTCCCAACTTCAGTATCCGTATGTGAGTCACTCCCACCAGACTGTGGCAAGTCCAAATCAAGGGCAATATTACGAGCTTTCATATTACTTAGGGCATCTGTACGACCATTAAAGGCTTCAACAGCACCAAGACCACTAACCCTTGCAATATGATCTCCAAGCCCCTATTATTGTGTCTATATGGATGGGCAGCAATTGTTACCCCACCCTGTCATTAACATAGTCTATGGTTCCTGCGCAGAGAGTCTTTCCTGCGGCATCTCATCAATACCAAAACATAAGAGATCGCCATCCAGGGTGAATATTTCCACCCCTACATAAACCGGAAAACCTGTTTCAGTCGAAATAGTTTGAGCCATTGGTCTAAGGCCTAAGTCATCATGGTCCGTTATGCAAATGCCATCTAACCCTCTTTGCTTTGCCACTTCAATAGCTTCAAACAAGTCAAGTTTACTATCTGATGAATTCATTTTCTGATGTATATGCATATCTATAATCATAAATTACCTCAACTTTAATCTATCTTTAAACAACTATCCATAAAGCGGATAGCATTCAATAATTTCTATCGCTGAGGCTATTTTATAACATCTTTGGTGGATTTCTCATCGAACTTATAAATGTTCTCGCCCTTACTATAGATTTTTTAAATGATCGACATGTAAAATATCCTTTAAGACTTCCCACCATATGTATATTTGAGAATCAAATATATATATGGTTTGGAGGGATGTGTATCTGTAATTATGCAAGCACCTGAAATAAAAAGGCTTTGTCTGTGTCTTCTAGTGCAACTTATAACTTGTTGACCTTCGCCGGTCTGTAATTTCTCCACTTGTTTCCCACCCGTAAATGGTACAAGTTTCCCCTGTCCGATGCGCTATGAATATAGTGTATAAAGTCAGCCCCTGTCAGCATAACAGATCCATTTGCGCAAGCGACTTCATTAAACGCATCCACACGGTCTTGTCTAACATACTCCCCTCTTGCCATAAAAGGGACAGATTCCCCAGAGTGAATCATTTCGCCTGCACAAGGGGTACTATGGTCAGCCGTTACAATAAGTAACCCCTCAAAATCCAAAAGAGTCTCAATGCTTTTGTCGATCTCTTCAAGGGCTTTCACCTTCTTCATAGGCGATTTCTTATGTGAAGCTTCATCAGGTGCTTTCGTATGAAGATGAACATATTCATATTCTGATGACAAGGCCAAGTGTACTGCTTCATCAAAGGTTTCGTAGCTTTGAAAATCAAGGCCTACATAATGACTGAGTCCATTTAAAAGTTTTGATTGTCCTAGTAACTGTCCACGCATGCCTGTTCGAATTTGGAAGGGTTCAACCCCTGTGTATCGACCTGCCCACTTGGTTAGAATAAAGTTTGCGGCCTGCTCTCCCTTAAAGGCCCTATTTTTGTTCACTTCATGTCCTTGTAAAATATCATGTGTTCTTTTTAGAAAACGATTGATAGCATTTGCTGTCTCTTCAGATATGGGGTCAACCGTTTCAAAAGGCTCTATCTTCATGACATACTGGGGTGCATAGAAGGGATCTGAATCCGACACCTCTGAACTGATCTCTTTCCCGTCTGTTCTTGAAACAATAACGAATCCATGACTGTCATAGGAATGAATACATTTAAACTGCCAGCCGTCAAATTGGCAGTCAACAGCTTGTATGAGGTCGTTAATCTCCTTAGCGCTTAGATCTTTTGTGAATCTAGAATTTAGCAGGTATCCCTGACCGTCATGGCTTACATCAGCAAAAGATGCTCTCAGTATTAAATCATCTTTATTCAGGCTAACATTCTCGCCAATGGCATCAATAACAGCCCGGTTTGGATACTCGTGGGTCTTGTAACCAAATAAAATAAAATGTGCCAGGTCGGTTCCCAGTGACGCTCCAACTTGCAGGGGTGTCATAAGTCCACACTGCGAGGTCTGAGCAATTTTATCTAGGTTTGGGGTCTTAGCATACTCTAGAGGGGTTTTACCTCCCAAGAGGTCATAAGAACGGTCTCCAACCCCATCCAATAGCAATGTTATGGTTTTCATATTAGGGCAAGGACCTCCTTTTTTAAGGCATTTATGTCTGCCTTTTTATCTTCCACTATGTATTTGCCAACAAGTACGCCTGCTGGTTTAACATATTCTTGTAAAAGTCTCTCAAGGCAATTTTTATCATATACAGCTTTGCCATCACAGCTTCTGTAGTTTCCACTTAGAACACAGTCTGGATGAGCAAGCCCTTCTTTCCACTCCCATCCGATCAAGCTCTCCACTTCATGACCGTCATCCATATGCCGAAGGGGCATTCTTAGTTGACTGTCAAATGAGGCGATCACTTCTTGATATATATCAAGAGATTCCCCCAATTGATTGACTTTGATTCGTCCGTCATGGGACTCGCGTTCACCAGAAAGGATGATCCCCGAAAGCGGACGAGCAAAGTTAAGTTTAGTTAGATGGAAATATAAGTGACAGCCAATGCATGGAGAATAGAAGCCAAATTTTCTGGACAGCTCTCCACTTAAGCGACCATTCATCAGGGCCCATATATCCTCACGACTATACTCTATCAATGGATAAAGAACTTTCTTATCGCCGTAAAGGTCTTTAACTCTTTTTTGTAAATGTTTATAATTTTTTATAAATGACATTAAAATCACCATACTCCGTTCCAGCAAATGTTGCTACTGGGAGTATGTAATCAATGTCCTCATCTTCAAAAGCTTTCAGTATGGCAGCCACACTGTCACGTCCTGAAAATTCCCCGATGACAGTTTTCTTATTATAGTTTTTTGGATCAAATTCTTTAATAGCATTTTCAATCATAATGTCTCCTCTAACAATAAGATAATATCAACAATGCAAGCATTTATTTTTCAGCTTAATACCCGTTTGTTTGTATTAGTCGAGCTTAGACAAACAAAGCGCATACCTCAACGCAAAGTATGCACTCATATTTTAACCATTATAGCATATTCATTTTAAGCAACGACCTTATTTTTACCCGCAAATTTTTGCTTTATATAGGTTTATATCCGCTGAATTGATAAGGTTTTTAGGGTCTTCTCCTCCATACTCTGAAACACCAATACTCACAGTTATACGGTGTGCCTTATCAAAATCAATGGCTTCAACAGCACTTCGAACACGTTCAGCAACAGACACTGCGATCTCCTTGCAGGTATCTGTCAAGATAACAATAAATTCTTCACCGCCATAACGACCCAAAACATCATCATCTCTGATGGCACTTTGAATCACTTCAGCAACAGATTTTATAACATGATCGCCGTAGAGATGACCAAAGGAGTCATTAATAAACTTAAAATTATCGATGTCAATCATGATCACAGACAACTTTTGATTCGAATTTTTCACTCCCTCAATTTTACTTTTTTAGTTTGTCAAATATATATTCATTGTTATATAGATGCGTCAGTGAATCCCTTTGAGATTTTTCATTGAGCGTCTTGTTTGCTTGTTCAAGTTTTCTATTTGACTCAAGAGCGATCTTCTCGCCAAGTAATTGCTATGGGAAATGACAAGGGCAAGAACCGTTACAATTAGAGCCTTGAATACAATGCCATTGGCCATACCTATTTCAGAAACAAATGGAATAGACCATGCCTGAAAAAACAACGAAGTTGTTATATATAGAAGACTGGCCGTGTTTGGAGCAATAATAAAGACGGCTGAAATTAGAAACAGAACAATGCTATATATCGTAATGTCTCCATCTGCTAAATAGACCAGGGCTGTAAAAAACGAGGCCCAAAGCAGGACAACAATATAGTATATGTTTGTCAATATTTCATAGACTTTTTCTGACTTGAAAAGTTTTTTCCTATAAACTACCGCCATAAATGGGAGGTAAATGAGATGAAACACAACCACTGCCATGACATATAAACGTATATCAGAACTGAATACACCGAAACTGGATAGTATGAGTCCCACTATCTCAAACATTGTATATATGCCACCAACCACAAATATTCTGATATAGTTCTGTCCCAAATTTGTTGCATTAAAACCCTTGTGGCTAAAATAACTTTTTACCACACTATTTAGGTATCTTTCCATGTCAACTCCCCCTAATCTTACACTAGTATTTATTATTCCCAAGTCGACATGACTTAATCTAAGAATATGATTCTTTTTCGAATTAATTAGTCTATTCACTTCTATTTTATCTTCAATTTTTGATACAACTCTGAAAAATATAAAAAGTCTGCCTAAACACCCAAGACTTGACAAGGTGACAGGACAGACTTTTAAACCCACATTAAATATAAACTCTAAATATGAACTCTTTTTTTGATTTCTTCCTTAATCCACATAGGAATCTGATAGTGAATATACAGCATAAGAAGGGCCCATGGCATAACGTTTAGGGCGACATTGATTGACCAAATAAGGACATCCCTTCCCCCACGTATGCGTTAATGAAGAACTCAAGCCCAATACAATAACCTACCCCTAAAAATAAAACTTAGAGCCACTGTATGAAGACCTCTATTTCTACTCTTAATCCACATATAATAATTAATGAGTATAAATATCAGGGCCATAAAAACGGCAGGAAGACCAAGGGGAACAAACCATTCAAAGGCACCATTTATGATATCAAGCACCGCCAGCAAGAATAATGTATTCAAGCCAGCTCCAACAATTGACTTTGAAATACTTCTCACATACCTAAACAAAAATATTAGATAAATCCACATACAGAAAAAAGTTATGCCAGAATATAAGGACCAGCTCAAGACACCATCAATCATATAATTGGTGTACATTAATCCCAATGCGTTGCCCAGTAGCAAGAAGGTTAAAGTATAAAATGCTTTTCTTTTAAAATCCAGGGCCAACTGTGTGTATATATTTTTAACATCCGGAAATCGATCATCGCTTTCCCGTTCGTGTTCAACGGTTACATCAGGAATTGGAAAATGACACAGCGGGCAGTTATCATGTTCATTTCCAACTTCTACACCGCACTTAGAGCAATAAGGCATGGTTTCTCCTATCTATTGGTTTCAATCCTAACGGGTACACCCATCTCTCTCAATTTAGAGAAATATATCTGTTCCACTCTTCGGTCTCTTGTTAAACTACCAAATGAAATATATAAGTTTTCTTTATAACTCACCGTTGTCACTTTAAGAGTGTTGCCTATGCTTGGCGGTGGGTATAGTTCAAACCTGTCAATTTGATCTTCTAGGGCTGGAGGCATTCGTATAGCTCCAACATTCGAAAAACCAGTGGTATAATTGCCTTCCCCGTACATTTTATAAATAAATGGCATGAGCATATCTTTTATAAACAGAGGGACGACACGCAGAAAAAGTGTTTTTTCACTCATAACGCTTTGTCGTATCTGTTGTCGCACGTACTTTTCATCCACAGTAATCTTCATAAAATAATGGACGTACTTTAATATTTCATCGAATGTATAATGGCCTAACCTCGGGTCAATCATAGGGGTCACACTTATAAAGAAGTTCCTCATGGTCTTTGATCCAAGCATTCTTCTTAAATTTACAGGAATGTTAAGAACAATGGGCTTTTTCTTATAATTCTCATTTTCAATCAAGGTCTGTATGGCATCAAAATAAACAGCGCTTAAAAACTCTGTCAACGACACCCCATGGGATCTGGATAGGACCAACAAGTTCTCTACGGGCAATATACCTGTTACGACGTTATAAACGCCTTTTTTATCTCGACGGAATGGAAAGTGGAAGGCGTCCACCTTTTTCTGTACATGGGTAAATTTTCATCATAGTGTTTTCCAAAAGCGTCTTCAACCTCTTCCGGATGAGGCTCTTGACCATACTTGAAAATGGTGTCATCATCACAGTCAAATCCGAGAAGCCTATAATATTCAAACAGCAGTGCACGTAAAAAGTGACTGCTCCGGCCCCATCCGTGATAATATGGGAAAACTCAACCGAGACTTTCTTATTGTAGTAAAGAACTCGAAAGGGATGAATCCCCTTCTTCTTAATTTTCATATACATACAAGGATAGTAGGTTTCCTTCTCAATGCGTGGGTGACTTTCATTCTTATCGAAATAGTACCAAAATATCCCCCGCCTTAGATTTACATTAAAGTATGGAAATCTTTCAATAATGTGGTCAAGTGACAACTGCAAAATATCTGGATCCACATTCTTTTTTAAATCTGCTGATAGCCTAAACAGTGTTGTGGCTCTTGATGACTTTATTGATGAATACATTTTTCCTGCTGTGTCCAGCTTAAACCACTGTTTGCTTGGCATAAAACTCTCCCCAAATCATACGCGTATTACTTATTTTAAATTCAAATAGTGTTTCACCTGGTCTATCGGTTTGAAACCAAAACGCCCATATATGCGTCCAGCACTATGGTTGTCATATTGCAAATAGAGTTTTCTCCCCTCAGATAGGAGTTCTTTGCAGAGGGTTTCCAGACATTGTGATGCAAACCCATTCTTTTGATGGTCTGGGTCAGTGGCCACTCCGACAATCAAAGCTGACCGAGCCTCTTCAAAATCGCTTTGAGCCACAGCAATGATCTTACCATCTTCTTTAATGCAGACCCCTCGACCACGATTGTCTTCGAACTTCTTTTTCATGTTATCAAGTGAACTGTGACTTTCAAAGACCTTATCATACAAATCAAATAACCTTATCTAGGTCATGAATAGACAAGGACTTCACGTCGTGATAATATCTGAAGTCATATTGTTTTTTAAAATCTCGCAGCTCGGCAATGTATGCCCCTTCTTCAACACTTGAAAACAAGGCCTTGTCTAAAAATTTATCACAATATGATGCAGGCCCTATGAGTTTTCCAAAGTCTAATTCACGTATAATCTCGGTAAAGCCTTCCACCTCAAAAGCGCCATCAGAGTAAAACTGCAGGTTCCCTGATTCCCTGTGAAAAAGGGCAGCACGCATATTGCCTTCTCCATCAATCTGCCCATATATATTTTTAAAGACACGTTTCTCGCTTTCAAGTCCCAAACGAATGAAATAATTTCTTGCATTGTCCTTTTGAATCAGCCTTAATGCTTTTTCGTAATCCATTTCAGATAATTTTATGATCATAGAGGCCTCCGAGGAAAATTTAATTTCCACCTAATATTTTATTGTCATTACACGTTTCATTAAATGAAGACAAGACTACATCACGAAACTTATGCTCTTACAGGTATCATTCTTTTATTTATTATTTATTATTCTTTAAAAAGTTTGAAAAACCCTTTTTTAAGAACAAACAAGATAAGCGGTCTCAAATCTCCCCCTTGTTCGCAATGAAGGTATACTTGCTGGTCAGCCATAAACGACTTTTATGGTGTTTAAAATAAAAACGAGCGGATCGTAATGCATGATCCGCTCTTGTTTCAAATTCGATAGAAATGGTAACTTGTAAACCAAAACACTTCAAACTAAAATGGTACGACTTTAACACTTCTTCTTTAAAGATACAATTTTAAACTTAAAACACTTTGCCTTACTTTGTTACTTTTCAAATTAACTACCAAACATTTATTCAATTGTGTTACTTAGTGCATATTGCTTAGTGCATATTGCATAAAACTTGGTACTTGATACAAAAACACATTACTTGGTACTTCTAAAGCGTACTGCATTGTTAAACATTGATACTTAAACTCCAAGACCTAACATTCAACCGCATTACATTCTTCCGAAGCTACCTTTTCTATCGCGGGAAGTATCATCCCTGCTAATAAGATACCCGCAATTGTGTTCTTCAATCAATTTTTCCTAAATTATATTAAAAAAACATCTTCTTATAACAAAATATTTTTCAACATTTCATCAAAACTGAATTGTATGTCCTTTTTGACAAATTTCCCCTTCTCTATATGCACTTAAAAGGGCTTTGAGAGCACGAATATTCTCCTTCATTTCCCGACCCACATCTGTATCACCAACATACATTCTTGGCTGATCTTTTTCGATAAAGACAGTGGTCGGCAGAACATCCAAGTCTTCTTCAATTGACCTGGCTTTGGATTCAAATCTTTCATGGGAAACAAGAACCATGCCCTGGGAATTGAATATGAGGGTGTAACCCGCAATGCCCGTCTCTTTTTGGTAGGCTTTTGAGAAGCCGCCATCAATGGCGATGAGTTTTCCACCGGCCTTAATAGGCACCTCGCCATCCGCTGCCTTGACAGGAACATGTCCACTAATAATATGGGAGAAGGATTTTTCTAAACCGAACTCTTTGAGGACATTCGTACAAACGCCTTCATCGCTTCTTAGTTCATAATAAGGGTTTTTAATTTCTTTATGGGTTTTTTTGTCATCAATAAAGTAGCGCTCAAATGTCGCCATTTTCTTTTTCCCAAACAGAGGAGACAACTCACCGCACCACATATACCACATGGTATCCAGCGCCTCAGCCTTTTCCTCTGCCTTATGGGAGAAATAGGCCTTACGTGCCATATGGTCAAAATAGTCGAGTAAAGCCTTTCCACTATACTTGTAGCCATGGGCGTTAAACGCTAAGAACTCTCCCTTGTCATCAATAGGAATGCACCCATGATACATGAGGTTTTGATTGTGAACCAAATACATAGACCCCTTGTTGTATAAGAACTCAATGTGTTCTTTTAGTTTTTCAGAACGCATGAAAGACTGTTTGAGTTTATCAAGGACTTCTCTCTCCTCATCCGTTAACTTATATGGATTTTGGGGGATCGAATGTTGGGAAGTCTGTATCGTTGAGTTTGTACTCAAGACCGTCAACAAGAACTGTTCCTTTTTCAAGATTCATGGTTTCCATAATATTTCTATCAGCCATATGGAACTCTGGTCTGCGCTCAATAAGTTGTCCTTCCACCTTGAACTGGATCACTGCAATGGCCTTTTGCATTCTTGAAAGCAAATCAATATCTTTTTCTTTAAACTCCGTTGGCTTAACTTTTGCCCTTACCTTGCTTGAATACGCTCCTTTGTATGTTTCTAGAGTGAAACGAATCAAGGCTGATAGGTTAATGCCATATCCTTCCTCAAGGGTTTCTAAGTTCCCATACCGAAGGGCAATACGAATGGTATTGGCAATACACGATTCCGATCCTGCCGCAGCCCCCATCCATAAAATGTCGTGGTTGCCCCACTGAACATCAACAGAATGGTGACCTATGAGTAGATCCATAATGATATGTGCTCCAGGGCCTCTATCGTAAATATCTCCAATAATATGAAGTCTGTCCACAACCAGTTTCCGAATAACTTGACACATAGCTATGATAAAGTCATCAGCACAGTCAATATCAATAATGCTGTTTATGATGGATTGATAATAGGTTTGTTTCATTTTCACTGTTTTCTTTTTCATTAAGAAGCTCTTCGATTATGTATGCAAAGCTTTGAGGCAATGCTTTTCTCACCTTTGATCGAGTGTATTTATACCCTGCCGCACGACTAAGGAGTACCAAACGATAAATGGTCGTTCTATACCACTCCTTCATTTCAATGTCTGAGCTTTTGATCATGTCTAACTTTTCTTTTGGATAATAGACAAGCGTTGCAAGACTCTTTTTTTCTTCAGCAGTCAACAAGTCTCCAAAAGTGTCACCGATCTTTCTTTTAACAACACCTGATGCATTTCGCATGACGTGGTCAAAGGCTTCATGTTCCCCATGAATGTCCGTGAGAAAATGCTCCGTTCCTTTTGGTAAGTTGATTATGGCACTGAGATTAATAACCTCTGTGGTCACTTCATCAATAGTGGGATACTGTTTGCTCAACAACTGAAGATACTTCAAATCATAACCCTGATGCATATAAATCTCCCCTTTTCCCCGCTGGATGATTTCAAAACAAACTAATAATATGATCATCCGAAGGTTTATACGTATAATTGATCTCAAAATGTCAAAAAGTTAATACCATCGAGTAGGATTTACTAAACACAAGTTAATTACAGTGTTTTGAGATATACTCCATGTATAGATTAACAAATCTAAGTGGAAATTTCAGTACGAATCATATAAAAAAATATTATTTTTTGTTCATTCACACAATTTTAGCTTCAGGGGGTCAGGCATTGACATTTTACTCAAAAAAAGAATAATATCGTAAAGGTTGATCTTTTTTCTGAAAATACGAGACTGACCTGATAAAAACGCTTAAATAACACAATTTAATTGTTTACTATAGAAGCCACTAAAACCATTTTGATAAAGGATGATACAAATGTCTAAGAAGAATTATACTTTTAGCGATGAAGTCCGTCGACGTAGAACCTTCGCTATTATTTCCCACCCCGATGCGGGTAAAACAACACTAACAGAGAAATTTCTACTCTACGGAGGTGCAATACGAGAAGCCGGTTCAGTTAAATCACGCCGTTCATCGAAACACGCAGTTTCTGACTGGATGGAAATTGAAAAGCAAAGAGGTATTTCCGTTACTTCGTCTGTGCTTCAATTTGAATACGACGATTTTTGCATAAACATTCTAGACACACCTGGTCACCAGGATTTCTCTGAAGACACATACAGAACACTTATGGCAGCTGATAGTGCCGTAATGGTTATTGACTGTGCAAAAGGTGTGGAACCTCAGACGAAAAAGCTATTCCAAGTCTGTAAGATGAGAGGCATTCCGATTTTCACTTTCATTAACAAGATGGACCGCACAGGTAAAGATCCTTTTGAACTTATGGAAGATATAGAAACTGTACTGGGCATTAACTCCTACCCAATCAATTGGCCTGTTGGTACAGACGGCAATTTCAAGGGTGTATTTAATAGAATGAATAATCAGATTGAACTCTTCTCTGATGGACAACACGGTTCTGCCATTGCAAAGTCAACAACTGGCGATGTGACTGATGAAAAATTTGCAGACTTACTGGGCTATGATATTCATGAAAAAATTATTGAAGATATTGAACTGCTTGATGGCGCAGGTGATGAATTTGACATCAAGGAAGTTTTAAGTGGAAATCTGACACCAGTATTTTTCGGATCAGCCCTTACAAACTTCGGTGTGGAGCCATTCTTAAAGGCCTTCCTCGAATTTACACCACCACCATCTCCACGTCAATCCAACCTGGGCCAAGTTGATCCAGAATCCGATAACTTCACTGGATTTGTATTTAAAATCCAAGCCAATATGGACAAGTCACACCGAGATAGAATTGCCTTTTTAAGAATTTGCTCTGGTAAATTTGAAAAAGGCATGCAGGTCAACCATGTCCAGCGTGGTAAAAAAAGTGCGATTGGCTCAGCCACAACAATTTATGGCTCAAGACCGTGTTATCGTAGAAGACGCCTATCCTGGAGATATAATTGGTATTCACGATCCAGGCATATTCAATATTGGTGATACCCTTTGTGCTGACAAGTCGGAGCTAGAATACAAGGGCATTCCACAGTTTGCCCCTGAACATTTTGCCAAGGTTTATACAAAGAATGCCATGAAGCGTAAACAGTTTGTAAAGGGCATTACTCAACTTGCCGAAGAAGGAGCCATCCAAGTCTTTAGACGTCCAAACATTGGTGTAGAAGAACTTATTATTGGTGTGGTTGGTGTTCTTCAGTTTGAAGTCCTAGAATACAGACTAAAGAATGAATACGGTGTTGATGTTATTCGTGAGCAAATGCCATTCCGCTATATCAGGTGGGTTGACGAGTCATCGTGTGATGTTGACAAGCTTTCACTCTCTTCTGATGCCATGCTTGTTGAATCTAACAAGGAAAAACCTGTTATTCTATACCAACGCGAATGGTCATTAAAGCATATTGAAGATCGAAATGAAGGTATTGTGCTTAAGTGAAGTATCTTTATAAAAACTCAATTCATTAAATTACAAACTTAAAGCTATAAATAAAAACAGTGGATTGATGAGTAATATCAATCCACTGTTTTTTTATGGGATTCAAATTTTATAATACTTAATCTAAGTAGCTATAGTAATCTATACAACAAGAAATGCATCGACCAGCTGCTAAAGCGTAATCTACATCATCTCCATAGAAATTCACTACTCGCCCATGAGAATAATGTTTTTCCCAGTATTTATAAAACTGGTATCTAAGTTCTTCTTCATCACCTAATACATTCGCATCTGTTTTATCCATGTAATCCAGTAGAACAGCACGCATGACCTTATATCTGACATAGCGGTCCTCATATTCTTTTGGATCACTTTCTTTAAGTTTTTTAGATGGTTTAGCCAGTCGTTTGAATGCATCATAATTGTCTTCAAAATCATTCAACTCATCTTTAAAATGTCTAGCATTTTTGTTATTGCCTTGAATATCAACTGTGGGATGATTTGGAATCTTTAACGACCATTCATATTCACCATCCACTCGATATTGACGGTAAGAATAGTTATACATGAAATTAGATGAGATTTTTTACGATTACTTGCAAAAGCCATTGTTCCTGAACTAACTACCATAACAAGGAGTAGCATTAGCGCAATTATTTTCTTTGAATTTTTCATATTAACCTCCTAAAGTTTATGTCTACATGTAAACATCCTTTGAGTTGTAACAACATAAGTATTATACATATTTTTCTATATAATCTAATATATTCTTTGTGTTTGTCATTATTTATTCACCATATAGACATTGAAAGATCACATGATATTTAATTGCTAATTACCATTCACCTATTTATTTACTTTTAGTTAGGCGATAGCGGAACATTTTATATGTAGCTTGCCCTTTATACAATATGGTATTTCATTATAAAATCCCAACAGATTCTTGATGTGAATCTGTTGGGATTTTTTTGTTTGTTCTTCTTTTTATTTTTTTCTTATTTGGTTTTGACCTAAGTCATCCTAGACAATATCAAAAAGACCTTTAATCTCATCCTCACTTAAGGCTGTAATGAGGGTTTCACCTGGTTTAATAATTTTGTCTATAAGTTCACGCTTTTTATCCTGCAACTTAATGATTTTCTCTTCAATGGACCCCCGGGTCACCAGTTTCATGACGTGAACATTTTTAGTCTGACCAATTTCGGTAGGCTCTATCGCTTGCCTGGTCTTCCACAGCCGGGTTCCACCATGGATCAAAATGAATGACCGTGTCGGCCCCTGTCAGATTAAGACCAGATCCACCGGCCTTTAGGGAAATCAAGAACAAGTCTCCTTGACCAGCATTAAAGTCATCAACCATTTTGCCACGATCTTTTGCCTTGTACCGCCATCCAGATAGTGGTACTCTAAGCCCATGTCTTCTACCATATCGCGGATGAGTGTCAAAACACTTGTGAACTGTGAAAATATGAGTGGTCTATGTCCACTATCCTTAAGTTCCTCTAAAAGTTCTCTGAGGGCTTCAAACTTACCGCTCGAACCTTCATAATTTTCAATAAACACTGAAGGATGAGAACAAATTTGACGCAGTCTTGTGAGAGCTGCTAAAATCTGAAGCTGCGATTTAGCAAAGCCCTTGTCCTTAATCTGAGTGTTGATTTCTGAACGTTATTCTTGAGACCGTAGCAGCATAAACCTTTTTCTGCTCCTCAGTCATTTCTATAGATATCTGACTTTCAAGCTTGTCTGGCAATTCTGGTAAAACGTCAACCTTTAAGCGCCTTAATAAAAAGGCTTTATCATGCTCGAAGGGCTTCACTTTTCCTTTCGTTGCCTCTTTGACAATGGGTTTTTCAAAAGTAATTGGTAAAACTGTACTTAGACCCCAAATGTCCAGGAAGAACAAAATCAAATATTGACCAGAACTCTCCTAAATGATTTTCCATTGGAGTCCCTGTAAGGGCAAACCTGTGTTTTGCCATAAGTTGCTTGACACTTTGAGCCGCCTTAGATGATTCATTTTTTATATGCTGGGCTTCATCGAGAATCACTGTGCTAAAATTCATTTCCTCGTAGAGATCAATATCCCTGCGCAAAGTCGCATAGGAAGTGATATAAACATCTCCCACTTCATGGTCCTTTAAGTTGTCTTCACGTTCTTTTTTTTGTTCCGTGAACAATCTTATATTTTAGTTCAGGAGTGAACTTTTCAATTTCAGCAGCCCAATTGTAAACAAGTGAAGTTGGGGCAATAATGAGCGATGGATGCTTTTCCCCTGCTTGCTTTTGACTTAGCAGGAAAGTCAGCAGTTGAAGGGTTTTACCCAGACCCATGTCATCTGCTAGTATTCCTCCCATTTTGCATGTTGCCAGGGTTTGCAACCACTGGTAACCAATAACTTGATACTCTCTAAGCACATTTTCTAGACTTGAGGGCACTTCTATGTCAAGGTTGTCGGGCGATTTAAGTTTACCAATTAAGGCCTTAAATGTTTCATTTCTTGATACGTGAGCCTCACCTGCTTTTTCAAGATGATAATCAACATAGAAAGCCGCACTTGAAGGCAACTTCATAGTGCTGCCTAAGTTTTTTTGATTTAATGTCAAAGGTATTAGCTAGTTGTGAGAGCATTTCAAAACTATCGTTTTTCAGTTCTAAAAAGCCACCTTGTTTGAGCTTATAATAGCTTTTCTTTTGCCTATAAGCCTTCAAAACACTCTTCAATTCTGCGTCACTTAAGCCGTCTATGGAAAAGTTATATTCTAAATAATCTTCACCACCACTTAGTCGTACGCTCTGGTGGATTTTAGCTTCACTGATAACCCTCTTATTCCTATAAGCTTCCGTGGCATATATAACACAATCCGCCATAAGTTTTGGTGCGTGATCGCTTAAAAACAAGTATTCAAAGTGTTCTCCTGAAACCATATAGCCCGTTTCAGTCTCTTTATAAATCTTATTGTCAAACTCTGATAAGAATTGTCGCTCAGCACCAATGTCTCTAAGTATAATATCCTGATTTTCTGACATTGACACACGTCCAGTTTTCTCTTTTGATGGGTCAAAGACCATGTCACCATAAACAAAATTTATACGTATACTAATGCCCTCTGAGCTATAGTCCATATAAAGTCTCTTTTCCAAATGTCTTTCAATCATGCGTTCAGACAAATCCTTGGAAATATGAAGGGTGCCAACCTTCTTTAACACTGGGAAGATCGAATTTGCAATGTCCTCTATACGTGACATTGGCATTAAAACTTCAGAACTGACTTGAAAGAGTTCATCAATTTTTACAAGCGCTCCCCGGTCCCGTTTCTCTGTCAAATAAAAGGTGTCTTGTCCATCAAAAATGATTTTGCAGTCCTTATCAATAACTTGAAACCTGTAATCCTCATTCATTCTGATACAAAGCTGTTCTTCAAAATCCTCAATGTAAAAATCGAACTCTGGAGACTTTTCATCTATTCTCGCACCAAATAATTCAGAACCGTCTGTAACATAGAGTTGATCGATATTTACGTTTCTTATAAGTTTTTCAAAATTATGAGATGACAAGAGAACGTATTTTCTATCAAAAAAGATGAGACGTTTTTTTCACTTATATAACGACTGTTTTCCCGTATGATTTCATCTTCATATATGTTAATGAGCATATTGATAATATCCATACTTTGCGGGTCAAAGGTATGTCGCTTTCCATCGAATTCAAAGTTTTTTGTATAGTGTTCCTTGTCCTCTTCAATAATACATCTCAAAAAGTTCTTTATATCTTTTACAATATAAAGTCGAGATGTGCCGATACGGAGAGACAAGGCCGCAGCGTAACCATATAAATACACCTGATCATGGAATTCCAATTGAAATTCCACTCGCAAGGGCTCTTTTTCATGAACATCGAGTGCCTTTTCAAATTGATGGAGCAAACGATTGAGTTGAGAGTCATCTTCTCTTGTTCCAGAGTGATTTACATCCACCCTAGTAGGTTTTTTCCCACTATAAACAGTTGGATCATTGAAAGGCCAGCCCAGTTCACTTTCTTGACTTGACTGCAGCTCTTTTAATTGCCTGTCATACATCTTTAAAAATGTAGCTATGGTGTGTTCGCACAGACCTTCATCAGGATCTGATTCATCACACGTACAAGTCCACACTTCTAAATCACCATCAATATTAAAAGAGAGTCTAACCTCATTGGTTTTCTTCCCCAAAACTGTAGTATGTATATGCTGGGTTCCCCAACCGGTTAGTATCCCAACACTCTTTTTAAATATAAGCTGTAAGCATCCGTCCACGTGTCTGGACGAGCAGCTTGCTGTTTTAATTCTACTTTCGAAATTTGATAATGCATATTAGCCTCCGGTGTTTTGCACCTTTGAAAGAACATTCCATCCTTTAATCATACTATATTTGAACGATTCTGTCATTTCAATCATCTGGATTCACACCCTTTTCTTCATATGAACGACTTGATGAACGACTTGAAAAACATCTTCTAAGAGCCCTCACCACGTCTTATAGATATTTAAGAAACAAAAATTCCATATAGGGTATGGCGAGGGGGCTTGAGTGACATTTTACATGTCCTTTAAGTAAAAAACCGCCATCAGACGATTGATCAAATTGTCATCTGATGGCGGAGACCTCATGCTTATGAAACTATTTTATAAGTTGTGCTTATGGTTTTTATAGTCAGGATGGTGCTTGTATCCATCTTTCCAGAATGTCGCACCTTCTACGCCAAGCTTAGTGGAATTGTAATGTGGGTCTTCACCCGTAGCAAGTTGTTCTTCATAATCTTTTAGTGATTGAATGGCTGGCTTTCTCAGTAGAATAATGGCAATAATATTAAGCCACGCCATAAGCCCTACACCAATGTCTCCAAGACCCCATGCCAAGGAAGCAGTACGTACAGCGCCATAATATATAGCACCTAGAAGCAATACTCGAGTAATGTTCACTACAATTTTATGGTTCTTGCCCTCTTTGAATAGATAGAGTATACATGTCTCAGCATAGTAGTAGTAAGCCATGAGAGTTGTAAAAGCAAATAAGAAGAGAGCAATTGCAACAAACTGACTTCCAAAACCCGGAATAAATGAATCCACAGCCATTTGTGTGTAGGCCGGTCCTATTTCAACACCAGGTATGTTTTCAACAATATAGCCTCCCGATGGTTGACTCACATTGTATGTGCCTGTGAGTAGAATCATAAAACCTGTGGCTGAGCAGACAAAGAGTGTGTCCACATATACAGAAAATGCCTGTACAAGTCCTTGTTTTGCAGGATGCGAAACCTCAGCGGCACCAGCTGCCATAGGCCCAGTACCCTGACCGGCTTCATTTGAATATATCCCTCCTTTTAACCCCCCAGGAGATTGCCATTCCTATAATGCCGCCAAAAGCTGAGTTTAGACCAAATGCACTGCTGAATATAAGAGCCAATACTGCAGGTAGTTTTGAAATATTAATAACAATAATGATAATAGCTATAAGAATATAAGCACCTGCCATGAAAGGCACTAGAATTTCCGCAGCCTTACCAATTCTATGAACACCACCGAATATAATCACAGATAGACAGGCCACAATAATAGCCCCTGTGATATAAGGACTCAAACCAAATGCAGTGTTCACTGCTGCTGAAATGCTGTTTGCCTGTACCCCAGGTAAAAGAGTCCCATTGCAATAACCGATGATATAGCAAAAAGAACCGCATACCATTTCATTCCAAGACCCTTTTCAATATAATATGATGGTCCCCCGCGGTATAAGCCATCAATTTCTTCTTTATAGATTTGCGCAAGAGCCGCTTCGACAAAAGCTGAACCCGAGCCAAGAAATGCAATGACCCACATCCAGAATAAGGCCCCTGGTCCCCCTAAGGCAATGGCTGTCGCAACGCCTGCAATATTACCTGTTCCAACTCTTCCTGACACAGCCATAGCGAATGCTTGGAATGACGAAACACCCTGCTCCGATTCTTGGCCGTGAAAAAGCAACTTAATCATGTTCTTAAAATGTCTAACTTGCATAAACCGCGTTGAAATCGAAAAATACAAGCCCACACCCAAACACAAGTAGACCAGCACCGGACTCCAAATAATACTGTTTAAACCATTAACAATTGCAGCCATAAATGACCTCCCTTAAAAATGTGTTCCAATGTAAAAATACAATCCCACATTACATTTATATCCATAAATGAAAAACCTGTAACATTATCGAGAAATCTTAATATATAAATACCGAGGTGAATTTATAAAATGTTCACAAATACTTTAAATCATTTTACATATTTTTACAATTTTAGCCCTTACATTATTTTTAAATATACACTATAATAGTATATATGAACGGTTTAAAATATCTCTGACCTTATGACCTAGCTTATATAAATGTTTTTAATTAAAACTATATATACGGGGTATGGCGGTGATATGAACCTATAAATTTTCCAAACGCTTTATATTAGATGATTAGGAGTGATATTATGACTATGAAATAAATAAGACCTACTTGATTAAACTACCAGAAATATGAAATTAAGGAAATTGACTCAATAGCCCATCTTTTCGAGCATGAAAAATCAGGTGCCGAATTACTCTATCTTAAAAATGATGATGACAACAAGGTCTTCTCTGTTGCATTTAGAACCCTCCTTCAGACAGTACGGGTGTGCCTCACATTGTGGAACATTGTGTTCTTTCCGGTTCAAGAAAATACAAGACAAAAGAACCCTTTATGGACATGGTTAAGGGGTCACTTAAAACTTTTATTAACGCAATGACCTTTAGTGACAAAACCATATACCCAGTTGCCAGCCGCAACGCCAAAGACTTTTTCAACCTGATGGATGTCTATCTGGACAGTGTTTACTTTCCTATGATTTATGATGAACCAGAAATTTTCATGCAGGAAGGTTGGCACTATGATATTCACGATAGAAAAGATCCTCTAAAATGCACAGGCGTTGTTTACAACGAAATGCTAGGCGCATATTCCACACCGGATGCCGTTCTCGATGATGCCATTAGCGCGTCCCTCTACCCAGACACTTGCTACAGTTTTTCTTCCGGTGGTGACCCTGATGTGATCCCAGAATTGACATTTGATGACTTTACAAATTTCCATAAGAAATATTACCATCCGTCAAATAGTTATATCTATATTTATGGTGATGGAGATATTGATAAATACTTGGAACATATTAATGAGGATTACCTGACCCATTTTAATAAAATGTCCGTTGATTCGACTATTGTTGTACAGTCTCCCAGTCCACACCTTCTCATTCAGTTAAACACTATCCAGTTTCTGACGATGAGACTGTTGAAAACAAAGACTATCTGGCACTAAGTTACAACGTTGGTCTGGTCACAGATCCAGTTGAACACTTAACTGCTCAGATTTAAAACACGCTCTGATTTCATCCACAGCAGCTCCAGTGAAAAAAGCCCTCCTCGATGCAGGCATTGGCGAGGATATATCCGCATCGATGACTGATGGTGTCCACTGTGGCCTTTCCATCATTGCAAAAAATACATCAGAAGACAGAAAAGAAGACTTCGAAAACATTGTTACAACAACATTGATGCAACTGGTTCAAGCTGGCATTGATAAAGACCTTATCCGTTCTTCTATCAATATCGTGGAATATGATATGCGAGAGGCTTCTCGATTTGCTACAAAGGGCATTATTTATCATATTAATTCTATGCAGAGCTGGCTATATAGTGATAATCCCACTGCATATTTAGAGTACAATCCCATACTGGAAAAGCTAAATGCCCTCCTTGAAACAGACCACTATGAGAACTTTGTAAAAGAGAGAATATTAGGCAATGCTCATGCTTCTCTTGTTATATTAAAGCCAGAAAAAGGACTTGGTGAAGCCAAATCAAATAAACTGGCTGAAAGACTTCAGGTCTATAAGGACAGTCTTTCTGAACAAGAGCTGGATACGCTTATTGAAATGAATAAAAAACTCCAGAAGAAGCAGCTTTCACCTGATACAGCGCAAGACTTAGCAACTATACCAAAGCTTGATGTTTCAGATGTGAATCCTGATGTTGAAAGAATCCCTCAGGATATTGAACAAAGACATAACTATACCCTGCTCCATCACGATATTTTTTCAAATGATATCGGGTATGCGGACTTTCTGTTTGATTTGAGCACATTGCCATTTGAACTTGTGCCTTATGCCAACCTACTCACGTATTTGATTACAAAACTGGACACCAAGGACCAGTCCTATGTTGACTTAACCAAAGAAATTTACAAGCACACTGGTGGTATATCCCTGCAATCCGTTATTTATCCTGCAAAGGACACTGACCAGTTTTTCTACCCGCGTATAGCTGTTCGTACAAAGGCCATTGGCAATCAAATCGAGAAAATTAATGACCTGCTTATTGAAGTTTAACCCGAACTGAGCTTACAGATACGAAAAGAATGAAAGAGCTAATACAGCAGGCTAAATCAAGAATTGAAATGAATATAATTCAGTCAGGTAATTCTGTGGCAGGACGCCGGGCCATGTCCTACTTTTCACCGATTGCTAAATATACAGAACATCTTACAGGCCTTGGCTTTTACTGGTTCCTAGAAGACCTTTTTAAAAGACTTCGATAAAAACGTCACAAAAACTTGTTGAGAATCTGAAAAAGACCTTCAATACCATTTTCAATAGCAATAACCTTGTGGTGAGTTTCACCGGGTCTAAAAAAGACTACACGAAGTTCACAAGCAATATTGAAAGCCTTGTGGAAAAACTACATTCTGAAGAACTGCCTTACCAAACATTTGACTTCACTTACGATCAAATCAATGAGGGCATACCAACCTCTGGGAATGTTCAGTACGTTGCAAAGGCATCAAATTACAGAAAACATGGTTTTGACTACCACGGAAGTATAAATGTTTTAAGTGTTCTTTTAAATAGTGAGTTCCTCCACGACAGAGTTCGTGCCAAGGGCGGAGCCTATGGTTGCCATATCTCTGCCAGCCACACTGGAAATATACAAATGGTTTCTTACCGTGATCCAAAGCTCGTAGAAACACTGGATGTTTACAACCAAGTGGCTGATTATATTGAAAGCATAGACCTGACAAAAGATGAACTGACTAAGTATATTATCGGGGCTATCAGCAAGCAAGATGGCGCCCTAACACCTCATATGAAGGGTCGTACAGCTACAGCAAACTTTATAAGTGACACGTCTTATGAAGAACTTCAACAGGAACGTGATGAAATTATAAACACGACTTCAAGTGACCTAAAATTCTTTGCCTCTCTCATACGAAAAACTATGAATGATGACTTTAAATGTGTCCTTGGCAACGACAGAAAAATCAAGGCGCATCAAGATGTGTTTGAACACATTGTTCCACTTAAAAAAAATAGTGTTAAATAGTTTCAAACTGAGCAACACTACAATTTAAACGTAAACCAATAAAAAAAAGGTGCCAAGTAGGCACCTTTTTTATTGGTTTACAACCTTTGTATTCATTAAATTAAATGGCTCTTACCTTTCATCATCTTTTACAGCAATAAAGTTCATACTGGCCCTTTCACACTTCCACTGACAATGGATTTTCCCTGTAAAGCTTGTATTTTTTAGTGTGCCTTTGATCGTCATATGACCAAAGGTCTCGTCTATGTATGAGGCTTCTAAAATATCACTCTTAACATCCACGTTTGTGAAGTAAAAAGTACCTGAGGTGTCTAAGTTGCCCATATCTTTTATCTCGTATAAGATCAATACACCCTCTGGGTCAAATTGAAACTCCAAATATGACAATGACTTGCCAATATCAAAATAGCTTTCGCCAGCACTTAGACTCGCAATATATCCCAAGTAGGTCCCTTGATCTAAGGTGTTTCTTCTTCCACTTGTCACGTTTTTTTTCTGTCATAGACATGTCCTGCCCAGCTTTGTCAGCCAATTGTGCATGAACACTTTGTTCTGGACTTTCAAATCCACTCATTATAGGGATTACAAGCAGGCAAAGACATACAAATAGAAAAATACGACCTTTATCTTTAAGCATATTTATCACCATTTCATTATTTTGTCGTTTATGGATGTTAGAAAAATAAACACTCAAAACATTCTATTGGTAATATATATGCCCTACATTTCAGATTTATAATTTCATATGGCAATTAATTATAAATCTTTATATTTCAAACTCCACTGCTAGACATTTTCCAATCACCTTGATTTTATTTTATGTCTACTTTTATGGCAGAGTCATCATTTAAACTCTTCATGAGCCTTACTGTTTGACCTTCTTTTACAAGCATTCTAATAATTTTCTTTTGGTCCATCTCAAGAAGATAGATTTGCCCATTTTGAATTTCGTGGGTTTTAGCAAGTGTCACCACATCATTTTTTTGAACACGCATTTTCTTCATTTGGTCATTAGAAACTCTCACAAACATTATTTTATCAGGATGGTGACCTAGAATTTTCTTCCCAAGGACGGGCAATTCTTTTGTATCAACCACTTTACCCGTTAAACAGTCTTCTACTGGATATTTCTTAATAACCCCCGCTAAGGCGTCGGCCCACTGGGCATTGGGTTTTATATTCGGTGTGTTTGCATTCGAAGACTGAACCGTCTTGGCTTTTGTTTCAAGCTTGGGCTTTGGAAGTTCATCTTCTAGTCTTTCCGACTTCTCACCCAGGGATTCGAGAATTTTATCCGCAAACGCTTCTTTAATTATCTTTTACCTGATTCAATTTGAATAATATAGTTTACAGACAAACCGCATTTTTTAGCCAGTTTCTTTTTCTGTTAACTTTGCATTTAATCTTGCTTTTTTTATTTTTTCAGCCAATCTGTTCATACTTTCTCCTGTTCTATTCCAATTTCATTTTCATTTTTCAATAAATACCACAGCACTGTCTACTTAAATGACATTTCCCCATAGGAGCTCTATTTCATATTTTAAACCATTCTTGGCCCTTTCATCAATGCGAATTTCTCCATCTAAGGTTTGTGTTACTGCACTATGTACAATAGACAAACCAAGTCCTGTTCCGCCTTGGTTTCTTTTAGTCGTGTAAAAAGGCTCGAAAATTTTGTCTTTTTCTCCTTCCGACAAACCGATCCCATTGTCAGCGTATTCAATAAGGACCCTTTCTTTTTTCTTTTTTACGTGTATGTCGATTTGACCTGATGGTCTGTCATCAAAACCATGAATCACAGAATTCATGGTTAGATTCCTTATAACTTGGGATAGTGCAGATGGATCAATGACCATATTAATATCCTAGGGCATTCAATGCAGTATTTATGCGACGATTCTCTTAGTTCCGGTTTAAGAGCATTCATTTGTGCATGAAGATACTCGTATAAATTGATTTCCCGTTCATTCATCTGAATCTTGCCAGACGAAAGCATCTTAAACCTTTCCACTAAATCTACAACCGTTTCCAGATTATTGTGAAACATGTCTGTTGCAGATATCATATCATCTAAATATTCCACCAGACAATTTTTAGTCAGTCTCTTGTTTTCCAGCGTCTTCTTTTATATGTTTTGAGTCTCTTTTCATATTGGAGTGAAGGGTCACGCAAATGCCAAGCGGTGTGTTGAGTTCATGGGCAAGTGATGAAACCATCCGTCCTAGTGATGCCATTTTTTCCGCCTCAACAAGTTTACCTTGGGTTCGCTCAATCATTTCCACTTGCTCTTCCAAAATAGCATTCATTTCTTCCAGTTCTGACTGTTTTTCTTCCAAGTTGATTAGGGAGTCTTTTAGTTTAGCATTGGAATTGTTCAAGTCCACTGTTCGATCAAGTACTTTTTCTTCAAGTCCCTGGTTAAGGACCTTAAGTTCGTATGTTTGTTTATGTATAATTTTCTGTGTAATATATATAACCACGGCACTCACGATGAGTAGTCCAGATATAGCTGCAAGCACATAATATGACCATATTGGCATTATTTCCGTAACAGTGGATTCAAACCAGTGATTTAGTCGGTCATGATAAAAACTGTCATCATCCATTTTCCACTTGATAAGAGCCCTGTCAAGCGCCGCAAGCAAGTCCTCATTGAAGCCCTTCTTCGTTGCAAAATGAACATTTACAGGATTTAATTGTATTGGGGTTTTTTTAATATTATAATCTGCATCATGTTGCATACCAAAGGTTCTGTTCACAATACCGACTTCAACTTCGCCCGACTCAAGCGCTGTAAACAAACTCAATTTATCTTCATACTCAGTATAATGTACGGGCACAGCAAACTGATTCAGTGTGTTCTTTAAACCAATTTTCACCTAAATAGTGAATATCATTTTTATACACACCGACCCGTGCATTGTACATGTCTTGAAAAGATTCTACTCGACTGTTTGAATTTATATATATTTGTCCCCAATTGACAAAAACCGACTCCGTATTGAAGGTATATTTTTTGGAGCGAGTATCTGAATAAGCTACACCGACCATAATATCCACGTCGTTTGATTCAAGAGCCTTAAGTCCATCGCCAAACTCATAATTTTTATATACTAAAATCCAGTTTTCTCTTTGGGCCACTTCTTCAAGAATGTCAACTAGAAAGCCTTTGGCTTCTTCATCTTCAAAAAAGACCAGGGGTTTATTGGGGTATATTCCAACCTCAACAGTCTTGGTTTTCGGTGTTGCAAATGTACCAGTACATGTCGTGATGACAACCAGCATTAGTGCCATTAATGATATAAATAAGGGACTTTTTTTTCATAACACACCTCACAGAACTTTTTGTATACCCTTATATTTTACCAAAATTATACCAAAAATAACATGTCTTACATACTTTCTCTATGAATGATACAAGAAAATATATGGTATTATTATACTAACGAAAGGAGGAGATATTATGCAACTCGGCGAACGCAATTAAAACCACTGAAAATGCAGATATTCATCTCTTCGATCAAACTAAGGTTATTAAATTATTTAACAAGGGGATTTCTGAAGAAATCGTAGACTATGAATACAAAATTTCTTTAACAGCAAAGCAATACGGCTGTACCTGTCCTGATATATATGAAAGAACTGAGGTCGAGGGGCGACAGGGTCTGGTTTTTGAAAGGATTATAGGTAAAACTATAAATTATCTTCTTAAAAAGCCATTCTCAAGTGCAAGACAAATGGCCATGCACACAGCTTCTGCCCATGCCCAAATTAACAAAGTGGCTTTTGGTTCATCGGGACACCCTTTCGATGAAAATTCTATTGTTCTTAAACGCCAATATGATTATTTTCGCAGTAAAATTTTAAAAATTGAAAGTTCTGTCTGATGAGGAAAAGAAAAGCATTCTGGACTATCTGCACCGCCTTCCTGATGCCCTAAGGCTCTGTCACGGAAATTTACATACAAGTAATTTTATCGTGTCAAAGTCAAAGCACTATATCGTTAACTGGGAAAACGCCTATATCGGTCACCCAGCCAGCGATGTGGCCAGAACTGTTCTTATGCTTCAAATTCCTTACGATCATGAGGATATTCCTGGTTTATTGAAACCCATGTTTTCAATGATCCTTCAGTCATACGCCGCCAGCTATATTAAAATGTATACGTCCATAACTGAAATAGAAAAAAGAGACATCGACGCTTGGATGTTGCCTGTGGCGGCGGCACGGTTAAGTGAAAACAGACCACATGAACGCGAATGGCTCATTGCATTCATAAAAGATGAACTTCATAAACAGTCGTATCATTAAATAAAGGAGACCAGCATATGTACACTTCCGTTATTTTTGACCTAGATGGCACACTTCTTGACACGGTGTCCGACCTTGCTGAAGCAACAAACAAAGCCCTTGTAGATCTTGGTTTTCTTGCACGAAATGAAGAAAACTATAACAGATATTTAGGCGACGGTGTTTATAACCTTATGATTCGTGTCCTTAACGATCAGCCCGCTCACTTACGCCCAAGCAAGGAGCGGTATGAAACTCTCGTTCCTGAGCTCGTTTCTAAACAGAAGTTCTATTATAAAGATCTATGGCAAAATCATACAAAACCTTATAAAAACATCATTCCTCTCATTCATGCTCTTAAAGCATCTGGGGCCAAGATTGGCGTTGTATCCAACAAACCACATAAGTTTGCTGTTCTTATGACAGAGCATTTTTTTAAAAGTGGAACTTTTAATACGATTTTAGGTCACAAGGACAATGTCCCTGTTAAACCTGCACCTGACGCTCTATTCAGTGCCATCAATACACTCAATATTGATAAAGATAGCCTGCTGTATGTAGGGGATACCGACACGGATATGAAGACGGCTACAAATGCTGGCGTATCTAGTGTTGGCGTAACTTGGGGATTTAGAAGTGAACAGGAGCTTCGAGAGAACAATGCACATTTTATTGTGCATGATCCAATGAAAATTCTAGATTTATATTTAGGATAAGGCCTCGCGGTCAAATCAAATATAAAAAAAGACGTATGCCCCAATAGGAGGCATACGTCTTCTTTTATTAACTTTATTATTGTCTTAATTATTTTTCTGCGTTTACATTGTCTTTCATAGCGTCGTACTGTGTGCTTAAGACATCACTATTAATTTCAAATCCATTTTCCTCACGCATTTTAATGAGGGCTTTAAATCCAATGGAATCATCTTCCTTGAGCTTGTTTTCAGCTAGGGTTTTAACGATTTCAGCTCTCATATCATCCATAGAGGCCTTTCACCACCGCCAGTTTTAGAATGATATGGTAACCAAATTGAGATTTTACAGGCGCTTTCGTAAACTCACCTGTCTCAAGGGCATAGGCCGCTTCTTCAAAAGCAGGTACCATCATGCCCTTGCCAAATGAACCCCAGTGAACCACCCGCTGCGCCGGATCCTGGATCATCAGAATATTCTTTGGCCAATTCAGCAAAATCCTCTCCTGCTTCAATACGCGTTATAAGCTCTTTCGCCATATCTTCTGCCTTTTTCCAGTCACCCTCTTCTTCGCCAGTAGGCTTAATGAGAATATGACTTGCTTCGACTTCTGGTTCAAAAGCCTCATAATATGTCTGAATGTCTTCATCAGTTAAAACTTCGTTTTCTATGTAATTTTCAATATAAGCATTTCGTTGTAGATTTAGGTAGAGAGCACCCTTATAAGCTTCTTCTCCATCAAATCCATTTTGTTTTAGTGCACTTTCAAACTCTTCACCATAGTATTCTTTTATGCCAGCAAGGTTTTCATCAACTGTTGCCTTCATTTCATCTGTGACAGGTTGAATTGTGTCAAGAATGCCCTGATCCACCATTTCTAGCATTATAGCCATACCAGATTGTGAAAGCAGTCTGTCATATAGAACACTTTCTTCAATTTGACCTTGCTCATATGAAGCGATTACCACCGAATCAGCAGAGCCTTCTGTTGACGCACCAGGTGCACTTGAACTACATCCTGTTACGGCTGCTGTTAATAAAAGAGCGGTCAGCAGACCCGCTAGTCTTTTTTCTTATGCATATTTTGCCTCCGTCTTTTCATAGTATTTCATGAATTTACATACTATTATAGTATAACAGTATTTTATGGACATTTTATGAATGTTTTCAATAAAATAGCCAAGCTGACTGAAATCAACCTGGCTCGTTTAATGACTTATTCTCCGTCGTTTGTTTTATAGTGTCTGACGATTGCTTCTACAATTTCTGGATCAAACTGTGTTCCAGCACATCTATTCAATTCCTCAATGGCATCTTCATGACTCATTGCACGTCTATATGCCCTGTCAGAAATCATGGCTTCGTAAGCGTCTGCTACACTTATAATCCTTGAAATCAATGGAATTTCAATCCCTTTCAAACCTTTTGGATAACCTGTTCCATCGTACCATTCATGATGACTTAAGGCATATTCAGCAAGGGATGAATATGCATCCACTGACTTAAGAATTTGATAGCCGCTTTCAGGGTGTTTTTTCACTTCCACATATTCCGATTCTGTGAGCGGTCCTTCTTTATTCAGAACAGACTCACTAATGGCAATTTTGCCAATGTCATGCATCAGACCAGCAATTTCGATCTCTTTAATCAATTGATCATCCAGTTCAAGTTCTTCTCCAATATTACGGCTTATTATGCTGACATTTTCAGAATGTATTTTTTCCCTTTTTATTTTTTGCATTGAGAGTTTCAAGTATCACTTGTATGGTTTTATTTCTCATACTTTGACTTTCTGTTAATTTATTTCGATACATCTGATCTTCAGCTTTTACAAAAACATCCATGATTGGTTCTAAATCATTGTTTTTAGTTTGACAACCGATGGATACTGAAACCGGCACGTTTGAAACAGACAGATATTTCATTTCAGCTTGAATCCGATCTACAATTTTACTGGCTTCAGTGTGCGTGGTTGCCGGTAAGAGCACGATAAATTCATCTCCACCTATCCTCGCAATGATATCATCTGTGCGACACTGATTCATTAGAACATTTGATACTGATTTAAGCAATTCATCACCAGCCAAATGACCAAAGGCGTCATTGGTTAGCTTTAACCCATTTACATCGAGCATAACAAGAGAAAGAGGAAGATTTCTTACTGTATCAAGTCTTTTAAGTTCCTCTTCATAAAATCTTCGATTATAGAGTCCCGTAAGCTGGTCATGAAAACTTAAAATGTTCAATACGCTCTAAGTGCTCCTTGTTCTCAGTGATATTTCTAACAATAGCTAGAACTTCTTCTGTGGTAACCATCATAAACCTTGTTTCGAAATATTGGTCACGGCCGTTGACTTTTAACGAATACTCAAATTGTTGCATTTCATTTGTCTCAAGAGTACGCTGTATAGACACAAGACCTTGATCGGCAACCTCTTTTGGCATGACATCGTGCAGTGTTTTTCCAATAAAGGCATCTTTGTGAATGTAAAGATCATCCTTTCTGTTTTCCAAGCAGTCGAGGAAAACACCCTTGTCGCTATATAGGAAAATTAAATCAGGCAAGACCTCAATAATAGCCCTGGTTTTCATTTCACTCAATTCCAGAGCCTTTTTACTTTCATTCATGTCATGAAAAAGATTTTGGGTCCGGTCAAGGGTTTCATTGATTCTATTACGTATTGGTGAAAAAGGATCCGCCCTATCTAGGGGGAGTCTATAGCTTATATCCCTATCAAGTGAAATACGCTCAATATCTTGATCTAAACCAAGCAAAGGTTTGATGATAAAACGACGCTGGATGACAAAAAGCACAAGCACGGACAAGACTGCCATTATAAATGTGACCCACAAAATCAAACTTTTCTGTTTTTCAGCATCAAGATAGTCACTTATCGGTACAAAATTTCCAATAATCCATCCTGTCTCTTCAATTTTGTTCCACCCAAGATACCCCTTCTGACCGTCTAGATTTACATAGTGTACCCCTTCTCTGGTTGATGAGACTTTCTCTTTGAGTGGTCTTGTCAAAATTTCTACATTTTCTCTGTCTGTGTCATTGTCGGCAAAATCCGAGTGCATAATCACCTGGTTGTTTGAATCCAAAAAGAATGCGAATCCATTTTCAGAAATTGTCTGTTCTTCTAAGACACGAATGATACTTTCAAGAGAGTTATCCCCTCCAATAACGCCAAGATAGTCCCCTTGCTTGTTGTAGACTGGTTGAGCAAAGGTCACAATCCAAGAGTCTTCTGTTGCATTCAAGTAAAGAGATGTTGTAATGAGCTTATCCTCTTCTGTGGCTTTAATATACCAAGGCCTTGTTCTCAAATCAAAACTTTCTGGTGGAATCCAACCGCTCCCGTTAATCATATGATTTTCTGGGTTCCCAAAATAAAGGGATGTATAAGTCGGCGTTTTTTCCAGTTTCCTTTCAAGAAAATATAGAATATCATCCTCATCCTCTGTCGTCTGCAATATAATTTCAATAGATTCTAGTGCCTCTACACTTTGATCAAAATATTTTTCTATCAGACTATTCATATATTCCATTTTAAGACCTATACTTGTTTCTAGCTCTTGATGTATTGTGGTCTCGTAAAAACTGATATTGATAGTACAAACTCAATCCAATGGTAAAAACCAAAAGAAAAGCAAGACCATAAATTCTATTGAAAAAACGCTTAATTTAAATCACCCCAATTTGATTTTGCCAATAATTTCTAAAATAAGTGGTGCATTTTTTACATAATCCCAATACATCATACCATCAAAGCAATAAAACGCACAGTTCAATTCTGAGCGTTTTATTGCATATAGTTATTATGACTCAATATTCTAGTCTATTTGAACCACTTCCTCTGCCTACTTTTGCAAAGAGGTTCTAAATGTCATTCTTGCACTTTGCCCCTGCAATGTGAATTGAATCGTTCCTGTAAAAGTTCCATCAAGCACGATTCCAGATACAGTAACAGGACCAATGCTTGAATTCTGTGTAGACATGCTTATATTGTCGCCTTCCTTTTGGTATGATGAAAAAGAATTTCACTGGAACTATCCATTGATTGAGATCCTTGAATGGAATAACGCGTTGAAACGGACGTATCTCCAAAATCAAATATCACAGAGCTCACATTCATTCCAATCTCTTCTTCAAACGGTCCAGCTGTGACTTTAATCAAATACCCCTTATACACCGCCTTTTGACTTTCCATGGCTTCAATTTCTCTTGCGACCTCTTCAATCGCCTTTGCCTTAAGCTCCTCTTCAAACCCCATTAGAAGAACTTTCATATCGTTTGGCATATAGTCAAAGCTTGTATCACCACTCTTGGCTTGTTCGATGTTGCCTCTTAATTTCTTTTGAGCTTCATCTATAACTTTCACTGTACTCTGCGCTTGTGCCTCTTTTGTTTTAACAAGTCCATCCACAATATTTCCAACAATTTCACTTCCCGCTTCATCGAACTTATCATGCAATTGACTTGCCTTTTCATTAAAGTCATCCACAACACCATTGATTTTTTGACCCGTTTCTGAGGTGTCAAAATCATGCTTTATTGATTTCTT
>LQAG01000119.1_pt1 | contig 36111 bp, 50 predicted proteins | sample 1535801 | NCBI WGS metagenome assembly LQAG01 (sample SAMN04331584, study PRJNA305678) | bioreactor metagenome | isolation source: bioreactor_3 inoculated with Wadden Sea sediment 1st replicate of a... | place: Germany:Bremen
GAATATGATCAGGTGTTCAGCGCCATCCGTCGCTGCCATGAAGAAATTCACGCTGAAGGCGCGCCGCGCATCAGCACAACGATCAAGCTGGGAACGCGGACTGACCGTGAGCAAAGCATGAACGACAAGCTGCGTAGCGTTGAGGAAAAATTGACCGCCAAGAATTGATGGTCAATCGAAAATGAACCGCCCTTGCGGCGATGAATAAAATTGATAGCCGGCTTTGCCCATGTTTTTGGCCCGATACATGGCCAGGTCGGCTGTTTTCATCAGTTGCTGGGGGGGTGCTGGCGTCCTCGGGGTAAATGCTGATGCCGATACTGGCGCTGATCTGCTGCCTGAACTGATCCTTGGATAATTCATGGTTCAGCGCTTTACAGACCCGCTTGGCCGTTGCTTCAATCGTGTCGATTGTGTCGATCTCTTCGAGCAGGATCAGGAATTCGTCACCACCCATACGGGCGACGGTGTCTCCCTCACGAACCGATTTACGTAATCTTTTGGCGACATCAATAAGTAACATATCACCGTAATCATGTCCCAGGTTGTCGTTGACGGCTTTGAAGTTGTCGAGATCAAGAAAGAACAGGGCAACCTGTCTGCGGCTCCGGCGAGCCTTGCTCAATGCCTGTTTCAAGCGGTCGTCAAAGAGCAGTCTGTTGGGCAGGTTGGTCAGGGAGTCGTGATGGGCGAGATGGTGCAGACGCTTTTCGTTGGTGTTAAGCAGTTCTTCGATCTGCAGGCGTTCGGTAATATCCCGGCCGACTTCAATGATGGCATACATCTTCCCGTTACTGTCAAACAGCGGTGATGCTGTCAGTTCAATGATTCGTTGGCCCTGGCCGTTTTCGTGGTGGTGAACCATTGTCACCGGTTCTCCGCTCATTTTGACTTCCTGCAGGGGGCAGGGGTGGTCACTGTCATTGCAGGGTTGGGATGAAGCATGGGACAGCTGGTGGCAGGTGATTGCAGTCAGGTCGACGTTACCCCCTCCTGCTGTTTTTGGGCTGATCGGTTCATTTTCAGAACCTTATAGTCGAGATCAACGACCATCAAAGGATCGGACACGCCATCAATGACCGCCTGGAGAAACTGGTTTTTCTCCTCCAGGGCTTTTTCCGCTCTTTTACGCTGACTGATGTCGTGAACAATGGCGAAGAGTAGAGCTTTGCCCATGATCTGGATCGGACTGCGATAGACTTCAACCGGGATCGTGCTGCCGTCACCGAGCGTGTGGACAAACTCGAACCTTTGCTGCGACTGGTCTTTGTTTTTTTTGAGACGTTTGTAGGTTTCAGCTTCGCCAAGCCGGTTGATTTGCCACATCTTCATTTCGGTCAGTTCGCTATGGCTGTACTGATAAAATCGGCAGGCGGCCGGGTTGGCATCGACGATCTGCGCTGTTTTAGGATCAATCAACAGCATGACGGAGTGCGACTCTTCAAAAAAATACGATATTGTTCCTCACGCTCATTCAATTCCTGGCGGATTTTTTCCCTTTCTTCCAGCTCTGCCTCCAGCAGTTGGTTTTTTCGGCCAGCAGTCTGGTTTTTATTTTAACCTGCTTTCGCGTCCAGAGCGTGACCCCCAGGAGCAGGATCAGGGCGGCCGTCAAGCTGTACATCAATGGTTGCAGCCAGCGTGGTGCCGGGGTTGGGGGGGGATCGCCAAGCCAGTTATCCAGCAGCTGATAATAAATTGAGTCGGGGGTTTGCTTCCAGAGTGTAATGCGTTGGTTGAGTGCTTGGATGAAACCGATTGGGGCCTGATGGGAAAAGGCTGGTCGAACCTGAATCGGTTTGACCATCAGAGGTGACGGAAGCAGATTGAAGTCAAGGTAATTCCGACTGCCATAAATGCGCCCGACCATCGCAGCATCGACTTCACCGGCAGCCAGCAGGGCCAGTGCTTCCCGGTAGGAGGCAACTTCAACATAGTCGATGGTGATATCGAAGCTTGCGGCGACCTGCTTTAGTCCGTTATTGCCCACATAGTAAACGTCATTCAGCAAAACGGCACATTTTTTCCAGCCAGATCGAGAATGGAATTCAAATGACCTTCGGGTCGCTGGTAAATCTGCCCCCAGCTGGTCACGACGGTTTCATCAAGGAAAAGATACTGTTGGGACCGTCCTTCCGTGTAGCCGATGGCTGGAAGAAGGTCGATTTTCCCTTGTGACAACATTTCAAGGCAGCTGTCCCACTGACAGGGAACGTAGCTGACCGACCATTTTCCTGGGCGGCAACGCGGTTGATCAGATCGGGAAACAGCCTCCGGCTTGATTTTTGGAATTGAAAAAGTTAATGGCGGGTTGCTGTCGATACCAACAATAACCTCTTCAGCCCGAAGGCTGAAGGGCAGAAGGAGAGTGATGCTGATGCAGAATGTCAGGATTAAACGCACGAGAAACAACCTCGACAGAAACCTGGTTGATAGTGTTCTGGTTCGTCTCTCTCCAGAAGCAGTTATCGACGACAGTTCGATATCTTTTGCACACCTTCAGAGATCGTAAGCATTGACAATTTTTAAACTGCGGTCAATGCCTAAGTATGGTCGAAAAGCATAAAAACTTAAATTATCAATTATCAAGAGTTGCGTTGGTTGAATTTGTTCAGTTCTTCTGAGAGCTTATGGTAGCTCGCTAAACGGTCTGGGTTTAGGTCTCCAGCGTCCGCCGCAGCTAAGACGGCACAACCGGGTTCGGTTTGATGACGGCAGTTGCTGAATTTACACCGGCAGGCCAGCTCTTCAATATCGGTAAAAGACTCGGCCAGATCGTCCTGCTCACCCCAGAGGTGCAGTTCGCGCATGCCGGGGTTATCCATGAGGATCGCACCGCTGGAGAGCAGAAACAGTTCGCGGTGAGTAGTCGTATGGCGACCTTTTCCGTCGGATTGACTGACGGCGCCGATTTTCTGACGCTCTTCCCCCAGCAGGCCATTGAGAATGGTCGATTTTCCAACTCCGGACGAACCGAGCAGGGCGATGGTTCTTCCCGCCTCAAGATAGGGCCAGAGTTTGCCGAGCTGACTGTTGTCGTGTGCCATGCAGAGGTGGACCGGACTGGTTCCTGCTATCTCCTTAACCTGAGCAAGACAGCTCTGGGGCTTGTCGCAGAGATCGGTTTTGTTGAGGATGATGACTGCTTCAGCGCCGCTGCCACCGACCAGGGTCAGATAGCGTTCAATGCGGCGCAGGTTGAAGTCGCGGTCGAGGCCGCTGACGATGAAAACAAGATCGACATTGGCAGCGATGACCTGTTGCTCCATCCGTTCCTGACCTTTGCCCTTGCGCCGTCCGGGCAGATTGCGTGAAAAGGAACTGCTGCGTTCAAGCAGGGCATGGATAATTCCACGCTGATCGGGCTGGAGCTCAACCACGACCCAATCGCCGACGACAGGCAGATCTTTCCGACCACCCGCTTTGTAGCGTATTTTTCCGGCAAAGCGGACCGTCAGTTCCCCCTGCTCCGACCAGACGCGAAAATAGTTTTTTTCTCCACGGATGACCCGGGCAGGCAGGTAGCCTGACTTCTTCCAGTTTTTATATTGCTTGGCAAAAAAATCGACCAGCCCCAGCTCTCTAGATTCATGGTTTAATAATACCCTTTTTGCTCTTTATTGGCAGATTGAAAAGGAGCAGCCCGGTAAAAATAAGGATAATTCCAGTGATATGGTAGCTCTGAAAGCGTTCACCCAGTAAAACAACAGCCAGCAGCGCCACAAACAGAGGTAGCAGGTTGATGTAGAGTCCGGCCCGATTAGCTCCAATTTCATGGATGCCGCGGTTCCAGCATAAATAGGCCAGAATAGACGGGCATATTGAAACGTAGAGCAGGCTTAAGACCACCGGCCGGGATAGTTCCCACGGAGGGGCCGACTGCATTTCCCAGAGATAGAGCGGCAGCAGAATGACAACCCCGACGGCAAAGGTGGTCGTCAAAAAACTGAAGGGGTGAATTTTCGGCTGTTTGCGTAGCAGTGCTGTATAGAGGGCATAGAGAGTGATGGCCAACAGCATGATCAGGTCACCAATTACGAATCTGAGCTCCAGCAACCTCTGTAGCTCACCGTGAATGATGATATATCCTGCTCCCAGAGTACAGAGGACAATGGCAAGCATCTGCTTCAGGCTGATGCGATCCCGGAACAACAGAAAGCTGATCAGACAATTATCACCGGCATGACCGATTGAGTCAGGGAAATATTGATGGCAGTTGTCGTCTGGGCGGCTGTATAGAGCAGGGTATTAAACGAAGCAATCCCGAGTGTCCCAAGCAGAAGGATCGCCTTCCAGCCCTTTTGATTCAGGCCAATCTCTGCGGACATGGGGCCAGGTGACCGGAATCAGGATCAGCAGGGCCATTGTCCAGCGCCAGAAAGACATGGTGATTGGGGGAACCAGATCGGCAACAAAGCGGGCCAGAGTTGCGTTGCCCGCCCAGAAAGCGGCGGCAGGATCATCAGCAGGTGAATCCAGGTTAATTTATGTTTCATGGATGTCTCTTTTCCAGGGCAGATTTTCTCTGACATTATTTGATCGGAGTCAGGCGTGAAAGAAGAACCGGAACGGCTGTCTCGACACGGAGTATGCGTTCACCCAGACTGACCGGGAGAAAGCCGCAGTCCTGCAGTTTGTCAACTTCGTAAGGAATAAATCCTCCTTCCGGGCCGATGGCAAGGGTTACAGCCTGTGAAACCCCGGCAGGACAGTTTCCGGTGGCGCCGGGATGGGCAACCAGGGCTTGTGTTTTCGCCGCTATGTCAGGCAACTCATCCTCAACAAAGGGTTTAAAGCGTTGACGCAAATGGATCTGAGGCAGAATGGTGTCTCTCGCCTGTTCCAGCCCGAGGATCAGCTGCTCATTCAGTTTATCAGTCTGTAGCAAGGGGCTGCTCCAGAAGCTCTTATCCACCCGGTAGCTGTTGATCAGGTAAATATGTTTGACCCCCAGAGAACTGACAGTCTGGAGAATGCGTTTTAACATCTTTGGGCGGGGCAGGGCCAGCAGTAACGTCAATTGTAGCGGGGCTGGAGCATGATCGTTGAGACAGACGTCCAGTTCGAGCTCATCCTGATCAAGGCGGATCACCCGGCCGGTGCCGATCTGGTCGTTGAGCAGGCCGACACGAAGCTGGTCGCCGACCTGGGCCCGGTGGATAGTGGCGACATGGTCTTTACGGCGGCCGCGCAGCACGACTCGGGTCGTGCTGATGAAATCTTCGGGGAAAAGCAAGATCAGGTTCATGACGACAAGCGCAGCGCTGATGGCGCGACCGTGACACCCGCAAAGACGATCAACAGAGTCCAGGGATGATTGCGGGTCAGGCGATGTTTGGCCAGGTTTACCCGCAGAGAGATTGCTGTGAGTTGCAGAGGGGAGTCGACCATGAATGTTTCTCCGTTTAATTAAAATGGTCATATTAGCAGAATCGTCTGTTCCGGGCAGTAGAATTAGCGCAACCGGTTATCTATGATAAACTGTATCGGTACTTGGCAGAACGTTCCCGATGTAACTATTTTTACAGGAGAGAGCGATGCTGACAAACCAGATCGAACAGGCTGCCGGTTGCCTGAAGGGAGTCGTACGTCATACCGAATTGATCCATTCTCCTTATTATTCAAAGCTTCTTGAAGTTCCCATCTACTTCAAATGTGAAAACCTGCAGCATACCGGTTCGTTCAAGCTCCGGGGCGCATATAATTTTCTCTACAATCAGTCACGCAAAAAACTGGCCGCTGGTGTCATGACCGCCTCAGCCGGTAATCATGCTCAAGGTCTTGCCAGTGCTGCTGCACTGATCGATTGTCCTTGCACGGTCGTTATGCCTGAGGGCACGCCCCTGGCCAAAGAGATGGCGACCCTGGCTTTTGGTGCCGAGGTCATTATCCATGGTGCGACTTATGATGATGCCCGGGCTTATGCAACTTCTCTGGCCGATGAAAGAGAGTTGCTCTATGTTCCGGCATTCGACCATGAGTTGATCATGGCGGGACAGGGCACAATCGGACTTGAGTTGCTTGAAGATCTGCCTGAAATAGATACCCTGCTGGTGCCGATTGGAGGTGGCGGTTTGGCGGCTGGTATTGCCACAGCATTAAAGGAGGCAAAACCGAGTGTTCGTATTGTCGGAGTCGAAGCCGCCTGCATGGCCAGCGCGACGCTGGCACGTCGCAAGGGGCAACCCACCTATGTGTCGACCCGCTGTCATTCACTGGCAGAAGGGGTTGCGGTAAAGAGAGTCGGGGATCAGACTTTTCCGCTGATTGAAAAATATGTCGATGAGATTGTCACCATAGAAGAGGAAGCCATTGCCATGGCGATTGTCAGCCTGATGGAAAAGGGTAAGTTGGTCGTCGAAGGGGCCGGTGCGGTTGGTCTAGCCGTTTTACTCTATGGAATTAAAACCCTGCAGAAGGGGAATACCGTCTGTCTGCTTTCGGGTGGAAACCTCGACGTTCAGACCATGGCCCGTGTCGTCGAACGGGGGATGCTGGCTGAGGGACGCTATCTCAAGCTGCGGCTGGAAATGATCGATATGCCGGGTGCGCTGGCACAGTTGACCGGAGTGTTGAGTCTGCTGAAGGCCAATATTTTTCAGGTCAGTCACGATCGCCATAAATCGTCCCTGCCGATCGGTGAGGCAGAGGTTATCCTCGACCTGGAAACCCGAGGGCCTGAGCATATTGAAAATATTTTGATGCGCCTGGAAGAAGAGGGCTATCGACCTGAGGTGATGCGCTGAGGCGATCTGCAAGCCCCATCTAATACCCCTGCTCCACCTTTCATTGGAGCAGGAGTGACCGTTAAATGCTGATCAGGCGGGACCTGATCGCCAGAGGATATCAGCTTCCCCTTTATTGTTACACCGCCTGGCCCAGACAAAGCAGAGATCGGACAGGCGGTTGAGGTAGCTGAGGCAGAGCGGGTTAATCTGATCTGTCTCCATCAGCGTAGCCAGTTCGCGTTCGCAGCGGCGGGTGACCGTCCGGGCCAGATGGAGAGTCGCCGCCGCCTGTTCCCCCGGTAGGATAATCCTCGGCAGGTTCAGAATTGAGTTGGTTTCATCGATCAGTTTTCCAGGCGATCGATCTGCGACTGCCGGATTCTGGGCAAGCGATCGGCAAATTCACTGTCGACAGGGGTTGCCAGCTCTCCCCCCAGATTAAACAGTTCATTCTGTAGTTGGGTGATTCTGCCTGCCAGGCTGTCGGGCAGCTCCTCGCATAGGGCCAACCCGAATACCGAGTTCAACTCGTCAACCGCGCCATAGGTTCTAACGCGTTGGGATCCTTTGGGGACCCGCGTTCCGTCCACCAGGCTGGTTTGTCCCTTGTCTCCTCCGCGGGTCACTATTTTGTCAATTTGAGGCATCTGTTTGGCTCCTGTCATCAGGTTGAGGTTCAGGCTGCAAGTGTAGCGGAAGCTGCTCGAACTGAATAGAGTGGCTTTTGCAAAAATGCAAAAATAATCTTTGGCTTTTACGGATCGGCAAAAGACTGTCTACAGCCATGGAAAAATACGGGAAAGTTTTTTATAACAGTGTGTTATTTGCTTTTGGACGCATTTTCCAGAGGGTTCCCACAGGTTGAAATCAGCTCTTTATTTTTGCAGATGTGCAAAAAAACCGATTTTATATGTCATTTTTTCTGATCGTCTAATCCTTGTTTAACTATCTGAAAAACTAAGTAAAACATTATTATATAAAATTGGTATGCCAATTGCCATAAAGGCTGGACAACAGTTTTTAACTGAGGAGGCGATCATGTCCATCTGTCCATATTTTGATCAAGATAAAAGTTATTGCGATGTCGGAGAAGACTATATTTCTCCCTACGATGTTGTGGCGATGTCACATTATTGTTCAGGCCGCTATCAGGAATGTGAACGTTTCGATGAGCTGGCAGATCGCTATCCCGAAGTTCTGGCTGTTGCGGGAGTGCCGGAAAAAACGGTTACGTCGGTTCCCGTGGTTACCCCCCATGCTCATGTTGAGCGAACTCCGATCAATATCAAATTCAGCAATAAATGGCCTTTGTCTTATCGACTTAACTATGTGAAGTCCTGTTATCAATCATCTAATGGAACACCGAGAGAGGAGACAACAACGATGCAAGCTCAACCGATTAAAACCGTGGTCTGCAGGTCCTTCTGGCTGGCCTGGGTATCAACCTGGCCCTGGGAATTCTGTACACCTGGAGTATCTTTAAAGGTGCTATTTCCGATTCGATCGCCGCTGGTGGTGCCGGTGCTTTCAACTGGGATGCCGCCAGTGTCAACGACCCCTATGCCGTTGCCTGCCTGGCTTTTGCCGCAGCCATGATTCTGGCTGGAAAGTGTCAGGATAAGTTGGGTCCCAAAGTGACCTGCGCCATCGGTGGTCTGCTGGTCGGTGCCGGGTTTGTCTGGATTTCCCAGACCACCAATTATTGGGCCTGGGTTGTCGGTTTCGGCATGCTGGCCGGAACCGGTATCGGTTTCGGTTACTCGGCTGCCACGCCTCCCGCCCTTAAGTGGTTTTCTCCGACCAAAACCGGTCTGATCGCTGGTATCGTCGTCTCCGGCTTCGGGTTGGCGTCGGTCTATATCGCTCCGCTGGCCAAGTACCTGCTGGCAAGTGTCGGTCTGCAGCAGTCGATGATGTACTTCGGCATCGCCTTTGCCGTAGTCGTCACCAGCCTGGGAATGTTGATTTCCAACCCGCCGGAGGGGTTTGTCGCTGATCCCGGAGCCAGGCAGAATAGTGCCAAGGCCGCTGCTTCTGTTCCTGATCTCAAGCCGACTCAATTATTCACAATGCCCGTTTTACACTTTGTGGCTATGCTTCTTCATCGGTTCCGGCGCTGGTCTGATGGTCATCGGTAGTGCCAAGGGGCTGGCCAAGGCATCCATGGGTGAGATGGCTTTCCTGGTTGTTGTCATTATGTCGGTTGGCAATGCGGCCGGTCGCCTGATTGCCGGTGTGGTGTCTGATAAAATCGGTCGTGCCACGACACTTTGCATTATGCTCGCATTCCAGGCAGCGCTGATGTTTGCCGCCATTCCGGTTCTGGGAGGGGAGAACGGCAGTCCTATCCTGGTGGCGCTGTTAGTGACTGCTATGGTCTTCAACTACGGGACCAACCTGTCGCTGTTTCCTTCTTTTGCTAAGGACAGCTGGGGCATGAAGCACTTCGGTATGAATTACGGGATCCTTTTTTCGGCCTGGGGCGTTGGTGCTTTTGTTCTGGTTCGGGTGTCTGAAATGTTGAAAGTCAAGACGGGCAGCATGGATGCTTCCTTTATCGTTGCCGGTGTCCTTCTGCTGGTCGGAGCCATGATGTCAATGTCGCTGCGGGATCAGAAAGCACCTGCGACAGTGACCGAGACAGAAGAGATCTTTGTCGAAGAAGAAGATCTGGTGCTGCAGCGCAGCGAAGACTGATTCAGATAGAATGTTGTGTAATCGGGGCGCCCCGCTGACGCGGGGTGCCCATCCTTGTTTGATAACCTATCGACAATGGAGCGATCATGGCAGCGAGAACAGTATATGAGCAGCAGCACAGATATCCAGCGATCGGCCTTCTGGCCCTGGCTGTCACCCTGACCGTTTATGTTCTGAATCAGATCGAAGTCTGTCGGCCCTCGGCCCTGGCTGTCGGTAGCGTACTGGTGGCAGGTGGCTGCGTGCAGCTTTTTCCGGTGTCAGCAGTCATCAGCAGGGTCGCGCTTACGCTGCTGCGACGTTGCTGCCGCTGGGAATTTTTTGGCTCTCGCTGGTCAGTTACGATATCTTCCCCGAGCTTGGTCTGGGGCGCCACCCCAACTCCATAACGATGTTCTCATATCTCAGCCTGTGGGGCCTTTTCATGGCTGTCCTCTTTCTTGGCAGTTTTCGCCAGAACCTGGCGATTCAGACACTTTACGGCAGCATGATGTTCTCTTTTCTGGCTCTGGCCATGGACCACCTGAGAGATGATCAGGTTTTTCTGTTTATCGGCTGCGTCATGGGCGGGTTCGCATCTCTTGTCGCCGGCTATATGGCTTTTGCCCAGTTTTATAATGACCGGACGGGACGGGAAAGACTGCCCCTGGGGAAAGTTCTCGAGCGGGAGGACGATTCATCATCCTAGCCCTTGATCCGGTGCCGATTTAGAGGTATCTTTTGAATAGAACGTCATTATAAAAATGGGTGAATCATGAATCCAGGTAAACAAATGACATTTTTAGGGCTATTGGCGCTGGGATATTATGCGGTGCTGCTGGCCTCTGGTGCCGTCAGCATTGATGTCATGCCCCAGTTTCTGGTTTCCGCGATCATCTTCCTGTCGTCGGGCAGGCTGATGCGTAAGTCGGTCAGAATCAAGACCTCACGCAAGGACCAGGATGATGAAAAGCAGAAACCTGAGCCGAACTGGGCCTTGCGGACTCAGGTGCTCAATTGGATCATGGTCACGCTGATCATTTGTGCCCTTGGCCTGTTTGTCATGAAGCCGGTCGGGGTGTCCTTTTTCGAGATGCTCGGGTTTAACTGACCTGCATTCTTTGGCTGACAAAGATAATCTCTCCCGTCTTGCATGGGGGTATGCCCTGATACCCCATAATACCCTCAAAGCACCCCTTCCCTATCGTGCCAAGCCGTTATGATGCATATCAACAGCAAGGGGCTTTGATTATGCATAAAGATCTTCTGAATGAATTGAACAACAGTCTTGAACATTTTCTGCTCATCTGGACAGAAAATATGGGCGAAGCGGCTATCTGGTACATACGACTGCGAAACGGGAAGACTGCATCGAGTCGTTCAGGGGGGTGATCGAGTCGATCCGACGTTTTGTCCCGGATGACGGTGTGCCGAATTTTGCTCCGATGCTGAAGCAGGGGGAGAAGGGCGCGCGTTTATGCTTGAAAGCGCCAGGAAGCATCGGCTGCGTGGAGTGACTGCGGGGATGTACCTAGGTTGTTTCAAGACATTGGTCCATAGCCTTGAAGATATTCTCCTGACACTCGATTTTCCTGCCGAGGACAGGCTCAAGACGCTTCTGGCGATTCGCCGGGTCAGTGATGTCCTGGAAGTTCTGTTCATTGACGACTGGGAGCGTTCTTCGGTTCACGACCTGACCGAGCAGTTGCAGCAGGTCAATCGTGATCTGACCTTGAAAAAAGCAGGTATCAGAATATTTTTCACAGCACCTCGGATCTGGTTCTGCTGACCGATGAAGCTGGTGTGATTAATGAAGTGAACCCGGAGACGGAGAAGTATCTTCCCTCCGAGCAGCTTTACGGTCAACCTTTCTGGGAGTTTTTGAATCTGGACTCCGGATCCATGGCGGAAATTCTGGAAAAGCATCCCGACAATGAGGGTTTTGAGGTGACCTCGCGCACGGGGGATCTTGTGTTCAGGCTGCATATCGTCCCTCTGTGCAAAGTCTCACTGGCGACTCAAGGCTATATGTTGATCCTCAACGACATCACTCTGTTGGCCGATTACCGCAGGGAACTGGAGCGACGGGTCAATGAGAGAACGGCTGAACTGACACTTTCACAGGATCTGTTGCGTAAGGAAAAGGCCAGACCGATGAATGAATGTGACCTTGCGCAATGTGATGAAGAGCATCGAATCTGACCGTTGCGACCTGGAGCAGAACATCTCTCTGAAATCCGCTCCCATCTGCTTCCAGCTCTGGACAAGGTTCGCCATGAATCGGAAGCTGGTATCAGGGCCAGTTTTCTCGATTTGATTCAGGAGCAGATGATTGCCCTGACCTCCGGCTTCAACTCAGAGTTGGATGCCAACCTGCTTAAATTGAGCAAAACCGAGATCCGTATCTGCGGTTTTATCCAGGCCGGGTGCTCTTCAAAGGAGATTTCTGAAGCGTTGAACCTCGCTTTTGATACGATTCGCACACATCGCAAGAATATCCGCAAAAACTGGGTCTACAGGGCAGGGATGTCAATCTCCATTCATACCTGGCAAACCGTAATTGTACTTTTAATCGACCCCAATAAGGCCACCTTTGCTCAGTGCGGGCGCCTCGTTTGCACTTATTTACAGGCGTCACCATTCCATTGTGTTCTGCTCTCCCGTGAGCACAATCACCAAAATCACCACAAAAGAATAAATCCTTTTTATCCCCGCAATATATACACTGCGATTGCCCCCCACTTATAGTGGCGTAGGCGTTCGTCAATCACGTCCGCAGGACTTGTCAGTTTCGTCCTTCCGCCCAGATCTGGATTTTATCAACTCATGACAACGGCAGCAGGGTGGAGGGTGAAAAGAGCTGATCCATCAGGCCTGTTTCGCTTTTGCCCTGCCTTTTCACTTCAGATGATGGAGGTTCAAGTGAACTCAAGAATGAAACGATTATTGTTTTGGGACTTGTGGTCGGTTTGATGACCCTGGTCAGTTGGGGCTGCAGTGAAAAATACAGATGTCCGGCGCTCAGACAGACAGCGCGTCTGTGGCTCCCCAAGTTCTGGCAGACTTCCACCAGAAGACTGGCAGTTGCCAAGATTGTCATGGTGCCGAAGCCGGGCCGACGGATGACAACCTGACCCACGAAAATGAGCAATGTATCGCGTGTCACGGTCGTTTAAAAGATCTGGAGGACGTAGGCGTCAAGGCAGGCGTCTCCCCGCATCAGTCCCACCTGATCGGTGAAATCGCCTGCACCACCTGCCACAAAGGGCATGAAAAATCGGTTTCTTATTGTGATGCCTGCCATAGCTTCCCCCATGAAATTTCCTTTGCTGGAAAATGGGAGCGTAAATTTGTTCCCGTTGATGCCGACAAGGCAGCCCAGGAAAGAGCGATTGCTGCCGGACCACGTGAATCGACCGAGATTGTCGTGGTTGGATCGGGAGGAGCAGGTCTGTCTGCCGCGGTTTCCGCCCGTGAGGCCGGAGCCAAAGTTATTCTGCTGGAAAAGAGCCAGTCGCCGGCGGCAATTCTAAACTTGCGGCGGGTGGGATGAATGCTGCCGAGACTAAGTCTCAGGCTGCACTCGGCATCAAGGACGATAAGCAGATCATGATCAACGATACCATGAAAGGTGGCCGTGATCTGAACGATCCTGCTTTGGTCAAAATCCTCGCAAGCAACTCCTCCGAGTCCGTCGACTGGCTGACTTCCATGGGGGCTGATCTGACCGACGTCGGTCGTATGGGGGGAGCCAGTGTGAACCGAAGCCATCGCCCGACCGGCGGTGCCGGAGTCGGTGCCCATGTGAGTCAGGTTCTTTTGGATAACGCGCTGAAGTTGGGAACCGATATCCGTATGAACAGCCGGGTTGTCAGGCTGCTCAAAAATTCTTCCGGTCACATTGCCGGTGTCCTGGTCCACGGCAATGTGACCGGCTATTACGTCATCAAAGCGGATGCCGTCGTTATGGCAACGGGTGGTTTCGGGAAAAACAACCAGCGGGTTGCCCAATATGATCCGAAGCTGAAGGGCTTTAAGGCGACCAACCATCCGGGCGCTACCGGTGATGGATTGGATGCTGCCCTGCAAGCCGGTGTTGCGACCCGAGATCTCAAGTACATTCAGGCCCACCCGACTTACTCCCCGGTCGGAGGTGTCATGGTCACCGAAGCTGTGCGCGGGAATGGTGCGATTCTGGTCAACCGCAGCGCCCAGCGCTTTGTCAATGAAATTACCACCCGCGACAAGGCTGCAGCCGCCATTCTGGCGCAGAAGGGGGGGAGCGCTTTTTTGATTTTTGATGACTCGGTCAGAAAGAGTCTGAGTAAAATCGAAGGTTACATCAACCTGAATTTTGTTTTTAAAGGCCAAACCATTGCCGAACTGGCTAAGAAGTTGGTCTCCCGGCAGCGGAACTGGAAAAGACCTTAGCAATCTACAATCGTTATCAGCAGGCCGGTAAGGACGAGCAGTTCAAGCGCTCTAATCTCCCTCGGGCATTAAGTCGTGCCCCTTACTATGCCATCGAAGTTACTCCCGCGGTACATCACACCATGGGGGAATGACGATCGATGCCAAAACCAGGGTGCAAGACCTTGACGGCAGGATCATTGACGGTCTTTATGCTGCCGGCGAAGCGACTGGTGGCGTCCACGGTGCCAACCGGTTGGGCGGTAATGCCATTTCCGACATTGTCACCTTTGGCCGGATTGCCGGTTCGCAGGCCGCTGAGTATGTCAAGAAACACTAATCACTGAAGAGGCCGAATCGCGCGGGCCGAGTATGTTTCCGACCCGCGCGATTTAACTCGGGAATCTTCCAATCTGACGATCTCCCGAGGGAAGAAATTATGCCGTCGATTCGACGCCGGATATTTCGCAGATTGGTTTTGATCAATTTTCTGATTTCCCTCGGGTTCGCGATCAGCGATGATTTTCCCCCCTGTACTGCGAACATCTCGGTGGGACGAGGGCTGTGGCTCGGAGTAGCGGTCGGCACGTTTCACGCTCTCCATTTCCGACCTCCGGACAAAAGTTCATTCACCACCAAATAAATGAAGGAATTATCAACCATTTCTAAAGGAATTAACACATGAAGAATTTTGTTAGTCACGACGTTCCTTTGGTTTGCATTCAAACAGATTCAGTGTGAATCGGCATGACCTTGCAGAAATGTAAATATGCCCGTTTTGTTGGGCGGGTCAGGGGGCTTTCGGATAGTCACGCGCATTCCTGTTAACCCGGACACCGATTCATTCCTACGGCACCACAACTCGTTACCCCTTAGCTCAGGAGAATCTAAATAATGGTTACGGCAGTATGGAATCGCCTCTGGCAGATGCACGATGAGACCAAGAGTTTGTTTCTTTTCAACCCCAAACCTCTTCTGGAAAATCTGAAGAAAAAAAATCTCAACTTGAGCGAGTCTCGCCAGGAAAAAGATGTTGATCTTGCCGATAAGATTACCGATGCTCCTTCAGAGCATCGGCAACGACTTAAATCAGGTCCGGGGGGAGTTGACGAAGAAGAGCCTCGGAATTACACGAGACGCCAGAAGATAGGGCTTGCCGTCGGCCCGTTGCTTTTCTTTATGATCCTTTTCATGCCGACCCCCTCGGGCATGGCTCCCAACGCAAAAAAAATGGCTGCGGTGGCTCTTCTCATGGCCTGCTGGTGGATGTGTGAATCGATCCCCATTCCGGCCACCTCATTACTTCCTATCGCACTCTTCCCGCCAATGGGAATCATGCACATCAGGCAAGCGACTGCCCCCTACTCAAGCCACCTGATATTTCTTTTCATGGGAGGTTTTATCATCGCTTTGGCAATGCAGCGCTGGAACCTTCATCGGCGTGTCGCCATGAACATCATAAAAGTTGTCGGGTTTGCGCCGATGCGACTTATTTTAGGATTCATGGTTTCCACCGCCGTGCTCTCCGCCTTTGTCTCGAATACCGCAACCACGGTCATGATGCTCCCTATTGGGCTGGCAATCATCACTCACGTTATTGACGAAGGGAAAAAGGAAGGTCTCGACGGCCAGGTCGACTTTTCACCTGAAAAATTTGCTTTCGGTCTCAATCTCATGCTGGGCATCGCTTACGGTGCGACCATTGGAGGGATTGCGACCTTGATCGGGTCACCGCCAAATACGGTCCTGGCCGGTTACCTGCAAAAAACCTACGGCTACGAAATCACCTTTGTTGACTGGATGAAGGTCGGGGTTCCTCTGGTTGTCATCATGCTGCCCCTGTGTTGGCTCTGGCTGACCCGTGTGGCAAACCCGATGAAGCTTAAAAAGGTTCCAGGGGGGCGTGACCTGATCGATCAGGAACTCAAAGAAATGGGACCGTTAAATACGGGAGAACGTTGGACGGCTCTGGTCTTTACGCTCACCGCTCTCGGCTGGATTTTCCGTAAGCAGCTCGGATTTCTTTTTCCCGACCCCGATATGCTCACAGATGCTTCAATCGCCATGGTTGGTGCGCTGATATTATTCGCCATTCCGATCAATCTGCGCAAAAATGAATTCGTCATGGACTGGAATTGGGCTTCAAAGATGCCCTGGGGCGTACTGATGTTGTTTGGCGGCGGATTGTCCATGGCTTCCGGTGTCCAACATACCAAGCTGGCGGATTGGATCGGGAGTCAAGTAGGGCTCCTGGGGGATGCACCGCCGATGGTCATGGTTCTGGCCGTATCGGTTTTAATCATCACGTTGACAGAGATGACTTCGAATACTGCAACAGCGGCCATGTCTATGCCGATTCTCTCGGCTGTGGCCATCGGGCTGGGACAGAACCCGCTTCTTCTGGTCATCCCCGCGCCATCACGTCGTCCTGCGCCTTCAGCATGCCGGTCGCGACTCCGCCCAATGCAATCGTTTTTGGTTCGGGATATGTCACGATTCCGCAGATGGTGAAGAGTGGACTCGGCCTGAACTTGCTCGGCATTATCCTCACGGTTGCAGTCACCTATTTTTTGGTGATCCCTGTTTTCGATGTTACCATTGGTGAAATGCCAAACTGGGTGAAGTTGATCAAGTAATCAGAATCGCTATGGAAAAAGCCTCTCCCGATTTCTCAGCAGAGGCTTTTTCCGTCTGCTGCTCCCCGGGAGATTCGCTCACTCTGTCGGTGTGAAAGAGACAATCATTTTGACTGGTGTCCGGGGTCATTGACCCATGACAAGCACCGGCACTCGCGTTTAAGCCACTAATATTTCTCCATCCCAACGACGTTGAGAATTTGTCCCGATGCGCGTTGTGACGGTGTCAGAGTCAATACGTCAAGACCTGACCCGGTGACGAGCACGGTGTGTTCAAATTGTGCGGAGAGCGACCTGTCTTTGGTCCGCACTGTCCACTTGTCTCTTTTGTCTGTGACTACCTCGCGCTTGCCCATGTTAATCATCGGCTCGATCGTGAAAGTCATCCCCGGTTGGAGAATCAGATGATCAAATGCTTTATTTTCATGATGGAAGACCGAGAAGTTTTCGTGGAATTCCCTACCGATACCATGACCCGTGTAATCTCGAACGACCGAATAGCCAAAAGACTCGACAAAGGGTTGAATAATGCCGCCAATCGCCGACAAGGGCATCCCGGGTTTTATCCCTTCGATGGCCATGACCAGCGCCCGTGCCGTGACCCCGACCAGTTTTCGTGTCCGGCTGCTGACATAACCGATCAGAAAGGTTTCCGACGAATCACCATGAAAACCATCGACAATGGTGGTCAAATCAATATTGACAATGTCACCCTCTTTGAGGATATCGCCTGGTGACGGAATGCCATGGCAGACGACATTATTGATTGATGTACACAGTGATTTCGGAAAGCCATGATAACCGAGGGTGGCAGGAGTATGGCCATGCCGGAGGGTATAGTCATGGGCAAGGTTATTGATCTCTTCGGTACTGATTCCAGCCTTGACATGGGGACGGAGATAATCCATCAGCTCACCATTGAATGCCGCGGCACGACGCATACCTGCTATTTCATGTGCGGTTTTAATCGTCTGATTCATCAATCCATATCCTTTGATCCGCTACGGACAAGCTCCTGACCGGTAAGTAGAACAGTCGTATAGCATTAACCTGCATAGTGCGCGATCAATACTTCTGATAAGCAACAGCCTACGCCCGGAATATGAGGATATCAACACTTTTGGGTCGATTTTTCAAAATAAGAGCAGGTCGGTTTTTCAAAATAGCGATCCATTTTGACCATCCATGGGGCATGGTTAAATACCCCATAATACCCCCAGAGTTCCCCTTTGCCTGCTTTTGTTATGCCGTTACGCTGTCGGCAAACAGACAAAAAGGGGATGTCATGAACCAACTTCAAACGAAAACCCTTGATTCAGAAGTGCTCGGATGTGGTCTGCGGGACTTTTTCATCGCCGCCAGCGGCTCACAGATTTTCCTGGCTTATCAGCAGTTGAAATCCCTTCTTCCAGATCTTCCTCCGCCGCCGGCGACCGATGAGGTTGAATTTTGCTTCAATCAACTGTTTGTCGGCCCCGCTGCTCCCATCGCTCCCCCCTTTGCCTCCGTCTATCTCGAGGAAGATGCGCTGGTCATGGGCCGGACAACTCTTGATGCCCGGGATCTCTATGCCTCTCTTGGTCTGGTCTCGCCCTGGCAGGGGCGGTTTCCCGACGATCATATCTCGCTCGAACTCGATGCCTGCCTGCATTTTCGTCAGCTGGGCAATGGGCCTCTGGGTGGAGATATCGCGCAGCTGTACCAGCGCTTTCTCGAACAACACCTGTTGCTGTGGGTTCCCGTTTTTGTCACGCGTATCGCTGCAGCAAAAGAGATTCCTGCCGCGATCCGGACGGTCGCCGATCTGTTATTGGACTGGCTGCGCCAAGAACTCACCAGCTTAACGCAAAAAGGAGAATGAAGATGAAAGATGCGTGTGCGGACCTGGTCGGTCAGGCCCTGAAAAGCTCGGTTAATCGCCGAAAATTCCTGCAGATGCTGGCCTTGAGTGGCGTGGCCGCTGCCGTTCCCGGAAGCCTGCTCAAAGCGACCAAGGCCGGGGCTGATGTCGGGTATGAAGAGGCTTTTGAGATTTTTCGCAATGCCTGCCCACGAAATTGCTATGACACCTGCAGTATGAAGACCTTCGTCAAGGATGGCATCGTCAAGTTTGTCGAAGGAGCCTCTGAGTCGACCTTTACCGCCGGTGGCCTCTGCGTCAAAGGCTATTCCTATCCACGTCGGGTCTACAGCCCCGATCGGATCAAGTATCCGATGATGCAGGTCGGTCGCGGCAGCGGCAAGTGGAAGCGGCTGTCCTGGGATGAAGCGATCGACCGTATCGCCAATAAAATCGTGGAGATCAACGAGAAGGACGGCAACCTGCTGGGCCTGGCCCTGGATAAGTATTCGGGCAATTTCGGTATTACCCATTACGGCGTCGAAGGGATGATGTCGTCCCTCGGCTATACCACCCGTTTTGTCGGGACACCCTGCTGGCCGGCTGGAATCGATGCCCAGAATTACGATATGGGCGATATGTGGTGCAACGATCCGGAGGATATGACCGAGAGCAGATATGTCATCATCTGGGGCGCAATCCGGCCTGGTGCTCGATACACAGCATGAAGTATATCATGGAAGCCCAGCGTCGTGGAGCCAAACTGGTGGTCATCGACCCGGTCTTCACCCAGACCGCGGCCAAGGCCGACCAGTATATCCAGGTCGATACTGCCGGCGACGGTGCCCTGGCTCTGGGCATGTCGCGCCATCTGCTCGATCAGGGTTTGGTCGATCAGGGTTTCGTCACTCAACATGCTTTGGGGTTTGCTGAGTTCAGTCGCTATCTTGAAGACAATGTCACCCTGGACTGGGCTGCCAAGGAATCGGGCGTTCCTGTTGATGTCATCAAGCAATTGGCTGAAGAATTTGCCACAGCCGACCCGGCCACAATCTGGATCGGTTACGGTATGCAACGCCATACCAATGGCGGGGCAACAGTGCGGGCGATCGACGCCCTGGTGGCCATGACCGGAAATATCGGCAAGGAGGGCGGCGGTGCCCGTTACGGCCACCTGCGGACCTGGGGGTTCAACTACAACGCCATGGTCAATGCGGCGCCGGAAGGGGCGGTCGGAATGGTCGACGGCAAAGCGATGAAGGGGGACTTCCATTTCATCGGCGACGATAAAGCCAAGTTTACCAACCGCTCCCTCAACATGAATCAGCTCGGCCGCGAAATTCTTGAGACGACCGATCCAAAGATCCGCATGATGTGGTTGGCCTGTCGTAACCCTTCAGTCAGGACCCTGATACGACCCTGCTGAAGAAAGCTTTCGATACGCTGGAGATGGTGGTTGTCGTCGACCAGTTTTCAATAAGAGTGTCGAGCAGGCCGATATCGTTCTGCCGCATACGACGCTGTTTGAAGAGTACACAGTCAATGTCGGTTATTGGCACTACTGGTTGAGCCTTAACGAGCAGGCGATCAAGCGATGTACGAAAGTAAATCGGACGTGCAGATTGCGGCGCTGCTGTCAAAGCGGATGAATGAACTCAAGCCAGGTTCATGCACCTTCCCGCACGAGCTCGATACCCGCAAGTGGATGGAAAAGGAGTTCAATCAGGGGATTTACGATCTTTTCGGGATCAAGTCCTGGCAGGATTTACGCCAGGGTCCAGCCAAGGCAAAGCTGACATCAAGCGCCTCCTGGCACGACTTGAAGTTTAAAACCCCGTCGGGCAAATACGAGTTTAAGTCTGATCTGGCCGCGCAGAATGGTCATAAGGCTCTGCCTGAATTCAAACAGCGTCGGGCGGCAACCGCACCGCTTCGGCTGTTGACTCCCCACAGCAAGTTCAATCTGCATTCCCAGTTTCAGAATCTTGATGTGATGGAGGATTTCAATAGTGAACCGCTGGTTTATCTCCACCCATCGGTCGCCAGTGAGCGCCGGATCAAGGATGGTGACCTGGTGCGGGTCTTCAATAAGGTCGGCGAGACCAGAGTGAAAGCGCGCTTGAGCGATAATGTCTCTCCTGATGTGCTGTTGATGTACGAAGCCTGGTTCCGTAACAGCGACTTCAACGTGCAGCAGCTGATTGATGATGAATCGGCCGATATGGGGGCTTTTAAGACCGGTGCACCCGGGATTGCGACGCACGATCAATTCGCCGACATCCAGAGAGCCTGAGGAGAGTGAATATGAAAAACAATATGGATTTTATGTCGATGCCAAGCGTTGTATCGGTTGCTTCAGCTGTGCCATGGCCTGCAAAAATCAGAATCAGATCGAGTCCGGGGTCAAATGGCGTCAGGTCCATCCCCTGGACGAAGCGATCTACCCGCACCGGGACCGCGCCTTTTACTCCCTCTCATGCAATCACTGTGAGCGGCCCTGCTGTGTTGAATCCTGCCCTGTGGGCGCTTACAACAAGCGCAAGGAAGATGGCGTGGTTATCCATGATCAGGACAAATGTATCGGTTGTAAAAACTGTATCCGCTCCTGCCCCTATGGTGCTCCGGACTACAACCCAGCGATGAAAAAGGCGGAGAAGTGCAGCTTCTGCCATCAGCGCCTCGATGCCGGTTTGAAAACCGCCTGTATCCAGGCCTGTCCCACCCAGGCCTTGCGGATGGTCGAACTGTCGAGCTTTGATGACAGTGATCTGGTTCAGTACCCGGCCGGTTTTCCTGCCGCCAAAAAACTTAATCCATCGGTGCGCTTCCGCAATCCGCAACAGCCTGAAATGGTAAGGAGGAAAGTCTGATGAGTCAAATGGAACTCCCACTGGTTTTTTTCACTGTGTTGGCGCAGGCTTCCATCGGTCTGGTTCTCTTAAGTGCTTTTTGCGGTCGGGTGAACGCCGAAGGACCTTCCAGCCGCTTTGTGACCGAACCGGTTGTCGCTTTGGCACTGCTCGGAGTGGCACTTATCGCCTCTTTGGGTCACCTCGGTCACCCCTTTGGGGCCTTGCGGACCCTGACAGGGCTGGCCGATTCCTGGCTCAGCCGCGAGATTCTGGTCTTTCTGGTCCTGGCGGGTGTGCTGGTTGTGACCGCCGCACTCAGTGTCGGTCATAAGTTCAACGCCAAACTATGGCAGTTGACGGCCGCTGTCGGTCTGGTCGCTCTGTTGGCTCAGGTCATGGCCTATGCGCCACCCAGTCAGCCGACCCTCAGCCCCGCCGTGTTGCTGGCCCTGTTTCTGCTCACGACGCTGACACTCGGCACCGCCTTTGGTTCCTGGTTCGCCCCGGATCAGCGCCAACCGCTGCTGGCCGGAATACTGGCTACTGTACTGGTGGTCGGTCTGATCCTCAGTCTGCTGCTGCCCAGCGTCTGGCTTTCGGGTGGCTCGGTTGCTGAGGCGACCGGATCGGCTCACCTGGCATCGCCGCTCTATTGGGGGCGGATTCTGGTCGGTTTTCTGATCCCGATCCTGGTTTTGCTGCGCTACCGTTCCATCCCCTCCTGGCTGGTCTGGTTTGTTCTGGTCGGTGAGTTTGGCGGGCGGATGGTGTTGTTCAGTCTGACGGCAAGTAGCGCTGCCTTTATCGGTCTGCCTTTATGATCTTGAGGCCGTTCGGTTCAACCGTTTTGTCCTTTACCGTGGTGGCTCTGTTGTGGGCCACCGCGGTTTGGGCAGTACAGGACAGCGCGGCGGTGGCCCTTGTCGTTAAAGATATCAGGACCGCTCCCGGTCGGCAGATAGAGATTGGAATCGAACAATCAGGCCGGGATCTCCCCAGCGGTTATTTCTATACCGTTGCAGCCGTTGCCACACTTTATCCCGGCTCTCAAGAGCCGGAGATTCTGCCTGGTTATCCGGTCACCAGGTTAACCTGCCGCTCCCCGGTCAGTATGTTATCAGGATCGGGGTTCATCTGGTCAACAAAACATCCTGTGGTGGAGCCTCCTTTGAAACAGTTCTCGAAGATGATGTCCGTATCTCGGTTGTGGAATAAGCCGCCTGTTTAAGGGCGGTCATTTTCATCGCTTTGATCTAATCGTCGAATGGTCTGTCAGAGAGCAGGCTGAACTGCTATTGTGGAGTCATCGATCCTCTTTCAACGGTTCAGCGAGAAGACAATGAAAACGATACGCTTAAATGATGGCACTCATGTGCCTGCCGTGGGGCAGGGGACTTGGCGCATGGGGGAAGACCGGTCGCTTAAAAAATACGAAGTGGCGGCATTGCAACGTGGTCTTGATCTGGGCATGACGCTCATCGATACCGCCGAAATGTATGGTCAGGGTGGGGCCGAAGAGGTCGTCGGTAAGGCGATCAAGGGGCGCCGCGATGAGGTTTTTCTGGTCTCCAAGGTTTATCCGCATAATGCCGGTGGGTACGCTTTGCTTGAGAGTTGCGAAGAGAGTCTGCGCCGTTTAAGGACCGATTACCTGGATCTCTACCTGCTGCATTGGCGCGGCACTTTTTCCTTTGAACAAACCATTGGCGGCATGGAATACCTGAAATCGGCAGGCAAGATCAAGCGCTGGGGCGTGTCCAATCTTGATGTGGCCGACATGAATGAACTGATGGCCTGCAACGGCGCTGATGGCTGTGCTGTGAATCAGGTGCTCTATCATCTGGGCTCGCGGGGGATCGAATTTGATCTGCTGCCCTGGCAGCGCCGGCAAAAGATGCCGGTTATGGGCTATTCTCCCCTGGCGCAGCATGGATTTCTCAGGCAGGAATTGCTTGACAGCCCGGCTCTGCAGCAGGTCGCCGAGCGCCATGAGGCAACGATCTTTCAGATCCTGCTGGCCTGGAGCATGCGAGACGGAGATGTTGTGACCATCCCCAAGGCGATCGGCATCACCCATGTCGAAGAGAATGCACGGGCCGCGGAGCTTGTTTTGAGCGCGGATGATCTGAGCCTGCTCGACAGTGCTTTCCGCCGCCGCAACGAAGCAGCCGCTCGATGTCGTTTAGGGAGCACTGATAACCGAATCACAGAGGCGCTGAGAGACTCTTCCGGGGGGATTTTTAAAGTCTTTCTCCGTGCTTCTGTGGCTCTGCGATTGACAGTCCCTAGCCCAACATATCCTCTTTGCGCAGTCCGTACTTCTTTAACTTACGGTAGATGGTGGCCATATTCATTTTGGCTTTTTTGGCCGCCTCTTCGATATTGCCGTCGACTGAACTGAGCAGTTGCCGCAGATAATCGATTTCGAATTCAGCCAGGGCCTCATTGTAGTCGTTTCCCCGCTCTTCAGTGCCATTGGTTTCAATAAATTGAGACAGGTGGATAGTCCGATCTGTTGCTCCGTTTCGATGGTCATACAGGCTTCAATGACGTTTTTCAGTTGGCGGATGTTTCCGGGCCAGCTGTAGTCTGCGGCGGCATTCTGGGCTTCGGGCGACAGACCGGTGATGGCTGTCTTGAACTTTTTGTTCTGCAGACTGATGAAATGTGCTGCCAGCAGCGGGATATCGGCTTTTCTCTGGCGTAACGGCGGCAGGTGCAGGTTGATGACATTGAGGCGGTAATAGAGGTCCTCGCGGAAGGTTCCCTGTTCGACCTCCTTGATCAGCTCCGAATTGGTGGCCGAAATCAACCTGACATCGACCTTGGTCGGTGCCGTATCGCCGATGCGCATGAATTCCTGCTCTTGGAGGAAGCGCAGTAAGGTCTTCTGGATATTGAGAGGCAGGTTACCGATTTCATCCAGAAAGAGGGTGCCGCCATCAGCGGCTTTCAAGAGGCCGTCCTTGTCACTTTCAGCCCCGGTAAGGCACCCTTTTTATGGCCGAAGAGCTCGCTTTCCATGACCGAATCGGGGATTGCTCCACAGTTTATGGCGATGAAGGGTTTGTCCCTGCGTGGTGAATTATCGTGGATGGCCTGGGCGATCAGTTCCTTGCCGCTGCCCGATTCGCCGGTAATCAGGGCTGAAGTGTCACGGACCGCAACCTTTTCGACCTTGTCAAGCAGTTCTGCAGTATCGTTGAGGCACCGATGATGTTGTCGAAGTTGAACTTGCCGGCCAGTTTCTGCTTCAGCTTCTGGTTTTCCGCTTTCAACTGATTCAGGTTCAAGGCATTGCGAACGCGAAAAATCAACTCATCCGGTTCAAAAGGCTTGGTCAGCATGTCGTAAGCACCCTGGCGCAAGGCCTGAATCGACATTTCAACCGTGGCAAAAGCGGTGATCATGATAACCGGGATGAACGGCTCCGCCGCTTTGACCCGCTGCAGGACTTCCAGCCCGTCGATGCCCGGCATCTTGATATCGCTGATGACCAGATCCCAGGTGCCGGGGCGGAACAGCTCAACCGCTTCAAGCGGGTCGGTAAAGGTTCGGACAGCATAGCCTTCATCCTGCAGTACGGCGGCCATCATCCGGCACAGCCCTTCTTCATTATCAATAATCATTATTTTATTTGCTGACATAAGCGTCCCCTAGTAATCATCGCGAACCAGCGGCAAACGGATGCTCACGGTGGTCCCCCGCCCCAGTTCGGAGTCGATGGAGATCTCTCCCTGGTGCATGTCGATGATCTGCTTGGTTATGGCCAGGCCGAGGCCGGTTCCCCGGGTCTTGGTGGTGAAAAACGGTTCGAATATTTTTCCAGATTGTCCTCGCTGATGCCTTCACCCTGATCGCAAAAATCGATGCGAACATAATTGGCCTGCTCAAGGAAGGTCTTGACCATGATCTCACCCTGATCGGCCATGGCTGCACCTGCGTTGAGCAGCAGATTGATTGCCACCTGACGCAGTTGATCGGCGTCGGCTGAAATCATGGGAATATCGGGAGCCAAGTCCTGGTTGATGGTGATCTGGTAGAGGTCGATGTGATTGCGTGAAAAATCGATGATCTGACGCAACAGTCGGTTGATATTGACCGGCTCCAGCACCGGCATGGGGTGCGCGAATAGCTGAGCAGATCCTGAACGATCTTTTTGCAGCGCTTGCTTTCCCGTTTAATATCGTGGATGAAGGTGTACATCGGGTCATCTGGCGATATCTTTTTTCCAGATAGCCGGCATAACCGAGGATAACCCCGAGCGGATTGTTGATTTCATGGGCGACACCAGAGGATAAAACTCCCAGTGACGCCATTTTCCCCTGCTGGGCCAGGGCCGCTTCCAGTTCCTTGTTCTTGCGCAACATGCGGATCATGCGGTTAAAGGCGATGGCCAGTTCGCCCAGCTCATCGTGACTCTGAACCGGGATCTGCTGATCCAGTCGCCCCTGTTTGACCTGGCGGATAACGGTCATCATGCGCTGGATCGGATCGGTCAGGACTTTGGAGGCCAGAACAACCAGGCCGACGGCGATCAGGCCGATCAGCAGGGGCAGCAACAGCACGTAAACCGCAACCCGCCATTTGAGTTCGTTGGCGGCCTGGTAGAATTCATCTTCGTAGCTGCCAACCGCAACAATCCAGTCCCAGGGCTCGAAGTAGCGGTAGCGGACAATCTTCATCCGCGCCTTGCTTTCACCGACGTTAAGCCAGGGATAGCGAATCCAGCCGTTTCTGTTGGCGATCATTTCCGCGACAAATTCCCGGCCGTTCGAGTCTCGGGCGGCAATGATATTTCCCTTCAGCGTCAGGGTGAATCATCAGTGTGCCGTCGCTGGCCATGCAGTAGATATAACCGGTCTTGCCCACCTTCTTCCCTTTGATCTGATCGTGCAGGGTGGCCAGGGCCTTGCGCTCAAATTCGGGATCTTCATAGGTTTCATCAAGATAGCCGCCGGCGACAACAATCCAGTCCCATTTGGGGCAGTAGCGGAAAGCGACAATTTTTTTGCGCGGTTTGGTCTCATCCGGCAGTTCATTGGTCCAGGGATAGATGGCGTAAAGGACTTCACCCGGCTTAGATTCCTGTGCCTGCCTGATCAGGTCACGGATGAAATAGCGGCCGCTGTCGTCCTGGATATGGTAAATGTTTTCACCCTCACGGGCGGGGTGAATGGTCAGCAGGCCGTCATCGGTTATGGCATATAAATAGCCGCTGCGGCCAATGCTGACTTTTTGAAGCTGTTGCGCACGACCTGTTGTGCTGTGACGATGTCGGTTTTACCCGCTCGTAGAAGGCGGAGTTGTTCGGTGATCATGGTGTAGGCCAGATTGACCAGGGATTTCATTTCCTGCTGAACGATCTGTTTTTTATCCTCACGGTAAACTTCAAATTGGCGATAGTGACCGTCAAGGATATCGAGCGTGAAGCTGGCCATATGGTCCAGGTCGGCTCTGCTGTTCTGGGCCAGCCCTTCATAGGCCTGTTCGGTGGCCACATAGCCGATTGCCGCACCGAGGATAAAGATCGGCACGATCACCAGCGGCACGATCACCACCAGCATTTTCCAGCGCAGTTTGAGGTTGTTGATCAAGGCAACAGGGGTACGGGCCATACACGTCCTGCATTAAAATAAAAAAGCGTTATAAAATATGGGATTTTATATCACGAATCGGTGGGGATAGAAAGGCCTGCGTTGGAAAACCAGACGGTTTGAAAAGAAAACAGCTTTTTTTTAGAGCATTAGGACTGGTCAGATCAGCCTTGAAGGGCGGCATTTTCACGTGCGGCCTGGCGTAACCCGTCACTGATACTGGGATAAACATGAACCGTTGTGGTCAGATCGACCACGGTGAGACCAAAGCGGACCGCCAGGGTCGCTTCGTGGATGATGTCGGCTGCACGGGGACAGAGCATCTGAACCCCTAAAACCTTGCCACTGCCTTTTTCGGCCGTCAGGATCACACCGCCAAGCATTTCTCCCATGACGTGGGCTTTGGGCACACGGGTCAGCTTCTGATAGGTCGTGACGGCTTTAATGCCGATCGCTTCCGCCTGTTGCTTGGTCAGACCGACTGTGGCAAATTCGGGATCGACAAAGACCGCCATGGGAGAAAAACGGTGATCGATACGAAAGTGACCTTCGGGATAGAGCATGTTACGGGCTGCGATCTGGGCTTCTCTTGCTCCCGCTGGAGCGATCAGGGGAGCCCCGGTCACATCCCCGGCAGCCCAGATACCGGGAATCGATGTCTGCAACTGGCTATCGACTCTGATAAAACCGGCTTCATCTGTTGCGACCCCGATCTGTTCCAGTCCCAGGCCGTCCGAAGCCGGCTCCGTACCGATGGCCAGCATCAGACGTTCGGCTTGAAAGCCGACTTCAGCACCGTTGATGGTAGCGAAAAGGCAGGTCTCATTGCCCTGTTTTTCGACATGTTTAGCTTCAACGTTGCAAAGAATTCTGACACCCTCGCGTTCGAGCATGGCGCGAAACTGTTCAGTCAGGCGCAGATCAAATTCAGCCAGCAGACGTGGACCACGCTCCAGGATGGTCACCTTGGTACCGAAGCGGGCGAACATCTGACCCATCTCCAGAGCGATGACACCGCCGCCGAGCATGATGACAGATTCGGGAAAGCAGGGCAGGTGCAGAGCATTATAGCTGGTCAGGTAATCGACCTTGTCGAGTCCTGGAATGGGCGTAACACGGGGTCTGCCACCGGTGGCAATAAGAACTTGGGGGGCGCTGTAGACTTTTCCGCCAGCTTCAATACAATCGGGAGAAATAAATTTGCCTCTGGCTTTTAACACCGTGAGGGACGGGGTTTGATCGACTTCGTACTGGTAGTGGGTTTCGCGGATCGTTTCGACCGCCTGTTCTTTGAGCGGCATCAGGGTCCCACAATCGGGGTGGCCAGCCTTGAGATTGAGCCCCCAACCTTCACCTTTGCGGGCCGCATGGTACATTTCCGCCTTATGGATCAGTGTTTTACTGGGGACACAACCCCAGTTGACACAGGTTCCTCCCAGGTGGGATTGTTCAATCATCAGCACCTTTTGTCCGCTGCCGCAATAATCCGTGCTGCAGCGAAGGCTGTTGTCCCGGCTCCTAAAATCATGACATCATACTGGTGCAGCATCGGCTCCCCTTAAAGGCTAATTATTTCATAAGCATATCAGGTTTGGTCGAGGTCTCCATATTTAAGTTCGCAAACTTCGAGTCGGGACAGGTAAAGATCCAGGAATATGGAATTGGAGCGTTGAATCATGCGTTCATTGTGTTCGCTGAACACTTGACGAAAGTTGTCCCGGATGGTCTGAAACTGTGCTTCATTCAGATCCGAAGGCAAAGACAGGGCCAGTTCCGGGGGGTCGGAGGTAAAGTGTTTTTCCAGCAACAGGGCAATTTCTTTTTTAAGGCAGGTCAGGACCTGAGGGCTTTTATGGGACAGATTGCGATCGACAGCCTCCGCGATAATCTGTTCAATCTGTTTTTTTTTGTGACCGATCGGAATAACTTTAGCTGACATAGATCTCCCTGTTCGGAGTGGGTGAAATTGAGTGCTTTTTCTGATAGAATACCGGATCGGTCAGGTTTTATGCAAAGGTTCGGGCGAAAAAAGCTGATGGGAAAATAAAAGCGCCGGGGAGATGGCTTGTCCCGGCGCTGTGAAACGAATCTGGCCGACTGTTTAGAAGCGTACCAGCAGACCGCCAAAGGGACCGGAAAATTTGGTCTCTACAAAAATATCATCTTCATCGACTTTGAGGTCGAAGTAGCGATAACCGGCATAGAGACCGACTGTGGGCAGAGGAGAAAATTCAACTTGGGCTTCGGCGTCGAAGAAATAGTTGTCATCGTATTCCAGGTAGCCGATGCGACCGACGAGACCGAGAAAGTCGGCCAGAGCGATGCGGGTGCGGGCGCCGATGGTCGGAATCGGAACCGTGGCCGACTCTGACTCAACGAACCCCTGGGTCAGGTCGTTAAAGGTGACGTCGACATCGGCAATTTTGACCGCCAATTCCAGCCCCAGCTGAAAACGGGTCGGCAGATCGTCAAAATTAAGCAGGTAATAGGTATAGCTGATGTCGTAGAGATCAATACTCAGGTCTGATTTGACCTGATCGTTGACGCTGAAGTTCTGACCATTAAACTGGCCGTTGACAGTCAGGGTTCCGGTGCCGGAAAAATCGATCGGCAGATAGTTGAGTGAAAGCTTGGAATTACCCCAGTTCAGACTCAATTCGCCAGTGAATTCTTCGCTGTCGTCAAGGTCGAGGTCTCTTTCGACATCGACTTTTTGACCGACACCATTGACGGTTCCAGCGATGGCGCCTTCGGGGCTGAGCAACTGGTAGCCGGCTTTGAACGAAATCAGCTCATCGGCAAATGAGCAGAGGGGCAACAACAGCAGCAGGGCAACGAACGGAATAACTTTCCATTTGGTCATCATGATCTCCTTTTATTTATGTTTCGATAATTTGCGCATACTAACAAAAGTGTGAAGGCTGTGTCAGTAATTTTAATAATTGCTCCGGCTTGCCGCCGTCAGCGTCAACCCTGCTATTATAGCAGTGAAGACTTCAAACAACAGGACTGCAAATGAATGATCCCGACTGCAAGATACTGATTGTCGAAGATGATAAAACACCGCCGCTCTGATTGCCACCTACCTGCAGAAGGAAGGCTTTACCGTTCTTGAAGAGCATGAGGGCAATCGCGGTCTTGAGCGGGCCCAACGGGAACAGCCCGACCTGGTTGTTCTTGATCTGATGCTGCCGGGGATCGACGGACTTGAAATCTGCCGACGGTTGCGCAATGATTCCGATCTCCCCATCCTTATGCTGACCGCGCGCGAGGAGGAGATCGACCGGGTTCTGGGATTTTCCCTCGGTGCCGATGACTACGTGGTCAAGCCTTTCAGTCCGCGTGAGCTGGTCGAGCGGGTCAAGGCGATCCTGCGTCGGACCAGACCGGTAAAAGAACAGACTTGTCTTCTGGTCTGCGGCCGGTTGGAGCTTGATCCTGAAAAACATAAGGTTCGCCTGGACGGTCAGCCGGTTGCTTTAACCTCGTCGGAATACAAACTGCTGTTCGCTCTGATGCAGGTTCCGGGCAAGGTGTTCAGCCGTAAGGAACTGCTGCGCTATTTCTACCAGACCGATGAAGCGGTGATCGAACGGGTCATCGATGTTCATATCAACAAGTTGCGCCAGAAGATCGAACGTGATCCGGCCCGGCCGCTCTATATCGAAACCGTGCGCGGATTCGGTTACCGCTTTACCGAAGGGCAGGGAGAGCCATGACCCGGCGGCTGCTATGGAAAATACTGCTCAATGTGATTCCGGTCATCGGCGTGACCATCCTAGTGGTCTGGCTGGCCATCGATAATCTGGCCGCGACCTACTTCATGGGCTTGATGGAAAACTATTCCATCGCTCCGCACGACAGCCATCAGATGTTCATCGAAGCGGTCCATCGTTACCTGGTCTGGGCGGCATTGGCGGCCCTGATTCTGGCTCTGTTACTCAGCTATCTGATGACCAAGCGGGTTTTGCGGCCGCTGTTGCAGATGACGCGCATCAGTCATGAACTGTCGCAGGGCAAGTTTCCGACCGGGTTGAGGTGGTCTCAGCGATGAGGTCGGTCAGTTGGGGTGGCTTCAACCGCATGGCCGATAACCTGGAACAGCTGGAAGAGTTGCGCAAGCGGATGGTGGCCGATATCGCCCATGAACTGCGCACGCCCTTGACCAACCTGCGCGGTTACTTTGAGGGGTTGAAGGACGATGTGGTCCCGCCGTCCGCGGACACTTCTCCATGCTTGAAGCCGAGACCTTGCGGCTGGTCAACCTGGTCGACGATCTGCAGCAGCTGAGCAAGGCCGAAGCGGCCGAAGCTTTTCTGAAGCGTCAGGAGATTCAACTGTCCACCTTTCTTGATCAGCTCCTGACCCTCTTCGATCTGCGTTTTCAGGCCAAGCGGATCAGCGTTGCAGTCGACATCGATCCTATCGACATCAGCTTTCAGGCGGATCAGGATAAACTGCTCCAGACCTTCCGGAATCTGCTGGAAAATGCCCTCTGCTACACCCCGGTTCAGGGCAATGTGCGCATCGATGCGCGCCAGCTGGAGAATGTCGTGGACATCTCGATCGCCAACACTGGAGCTGGGATTGCCGCCGAGGAGCTGCCTTTTATTTTTGAGCGCTTTTTCCGCGCCGATCGCTCCCGTTCGCGTGAGCAGGGGGGGCCGGAATCGGTCTGGCCATCGTCAAACAGGTGGTTGAAGCCCATGGTGGCCAGGTCGAAGCCCAGAGTGCCGATGGCTGGACCCGCATCTGTGTGCGCCTGCCGCTCTGATTCCCGCTCTTTGCATCTTTACCTGATCTTTAAACTGCTGTGACCTTTTCTTGATGAGCCTTCTGTTATGCTGAAACAAAAGAAAGGAGTCACAGATGAACCGATCCGTCGTCGTTCTGTTTTTATTGGTCATCGCCCTGTTCCTGTCCGGTTCCCTTCCGGCCGTTACTCAGGATACAATTTTAAAAGAAGCAACCTTCGCTGTCCGCTGATACGACGTTGGTCAAGCGGCCCTGGAAGGGCGGCCCGGAATCATCGAAGTTGAAAAGGGTTGGCAGGGTTTTAAAGAGGTCAATCGTGTCCGTTATGACCCTGAAGAAGTCAATGTAGACATGATGGAGGGTTGGTTGAAAGAGGTGAAAACGTATAAAGGAACGCTCTCTGGCAGTGATAAAAGAAAGGAGTCAACTGATGAAACGTAGAACACTCATGCAGTTATTGGTCGCTCAGGCAGGATTGCTGGTGGTTGGCAGCAAGGGCTTCAGCGCCAAGATGACAGATAAAGAAAGATGACAGGTGGCAAGATTCGCCTTTATTCAGCTGAAAAGGCGATTACGTCGAACTGGATCGTGTGGTTAAGACCGAGGACGAATGGAGAAAAGTGCTCAGCGCAGACCGGTTTCATATCCTGCGCGAAGAAGGGACTGAGCGAGCCTTTACCGGCGAGTTGTTGAAAAACAAAGATTACGGTGTTTACCGCTGTGCCGCCTGCGGAAACGATCTGTACCATTCGGAGCACAAGTTCGATTCCGGCACCGGCTGGCCCAGTTACTATAAAGCCATTGCCGAGGAAAATGTTGCCGTCCGGATCGACAAAAGCTTTTTCATGGTCCGCAACGAATTGATCTGCAGCCGCTGCGAATCTCATCTGGGCCATGTGTTTGATGACGGTCCTCCACCGACCGGAAAGCGCCACTGCATCAATTCCCTGTCGTTGACGTTCCATAAATTGAAGAAACCGGATGGAATGTCGTAGGAGGACGATATGAAGAGATTCACACTTATATTGACCATACTGCTCGGTCTGATGGCTGTACCCGTATTGGCCGCCGAGATGGATAAAATGGACACCATGGACTCGATGAAAACGGAGGGTCGGGCGATTCTGGCTGGCGGTTGCTTCTGGTGTGTTGAATCGGGGTTGGAAAACTGGATGGCGTCAAAGAGGTGATCTCCGGTTATACCGGTGGTCGACAGATGAACCCGACCTACCAACAGGTGTCATCCGGCGGCACCGGTCATACCGAAGCGGTCGAAGTGCTCTACGATCCGGATAAGATCAGCTATGCCGAACTTCTTGATGCTTTCTGGATGATCATGGATCCGACCGACGCAGGTGGACAGTTTGTCGATCGCGGCAGTCAGTACCGTAGTGGTATCTTTATCTGACTGAAGAACAGCGGATAATCGCCGAAAAATCGAAGCGCAAACTGGCCGAGACAGGGCCTTTCGATAAGCCGATTGTAACTGAGATTGTAAAGGCGGGAAGGTTTTATCCGGCTGAGGATTATCATCAGGATTATTACAAGAAGAATCCGGTACGCTACTGGTTATATACCAACGGATCGGGGCGTAAGGAGTTTACTGAAAAGTATTGGGGCAAGATGGAGAAGTGATGGGCCGCGGGTTGATCTGAGGGTGGGTCAACCCGCTTTGGTTTGAGGCAGCTGTTCTAGCGTGTCAACCGATTATGAGGATTATTCGGGACAGAATTATGTCGGATGTCCTTGGAACTCTACTGGTCATTAATCCAGAGTCCCGCTCGTCACCCCGTTATTGCCATCTGTTAACGCAGAAGTTTGAATTCTGCAATCAACTCGGTCCGCCAACCGACGCCGTTGCCCTAGACAAAACAAGCTCCCGGGACATGAATAATCCAGGGAGCTTTTTGCCATCCGATCAAGTTGACGATCACTCCCTTTGCCTGCGCTGCCCTTTTGGCGTTCTGCGGCTGCGCGGCTTTTTCTCTTTCTGCTCATCTGCAACCGCTGCTGCCATCCGTTCTTCTTTGGAGCGTGACAGTTCGACCTTGATCAAGCGGTTCTGGATCAGGGTGCCGTTGAGCATGTTGAGGGCCTCTTTGGTCTCTTTTTCGCTGCCCATGCGTACGTAGGCCGCACCCTTGAAATTGTCGTGATCATCTGTCACCAGTTTCAGCGATTTGACCGTACCGCACAGGCTGAACAGCTGGTGCAGTTCATCTTCTGTGGCATCGTAGGAAATGTCGGTCACATAGAGATCTTTATATTTGCTTTTATTTTTCATTACGGTCCATTCAAAAATAGTGTTCGAGTTCTGATAATAACCGAAAGTTCTTCTTTCGGTGAGTTGCCTGCTTTAGACTTCAGGGCTGTTGTCGGGTATCGGTTCGACCCCCCTGTCAAAGGCGCTGTTGGTTTCCGCGGGTCGTTCCAGACTGACGCGACCCAGCTTGCCGGCGCGCAAATCGCGTAATAACAGCTCTGCCGCCCGGTGCAGGTCGATATCGCCACCGCTGACCAGACAACCACGCTTGCGGCCGATGGTTTCAACAATCTGCAATTGCTTCTGCGGAATTTCTTTAAGTTTGTAGCGTTGCATCAACATGGCCGGATAACGTTCAGCCAGGTATGATGCACTGGTCAGGCCGACCTCTATGGTATCAAAGGCATTATCGCCGATGGCACCGCTGGCGGCCAGACGGCAGGCACCCGGCATGTCGTCAAGCACCGGCCACAGCAGGCCGGGAGTGTCTGAAAGCAGGATACCGTTACGCAGGTCGATCTGCTGCGGGCAGGTGGTGATGGCAGGTTTATCTCCGACCCGGGCAATTTTTTGCCGGCCAGGGTGTTGATCAGGGTCGACTTGCCGACATTGGGAATTCCGACGATCAGAATCCGTAGCGGCTTCCTGGCCTGAACGCGCTTGTCCAGAAGTTTGCGACATAGCTTGGGCAGCAGGCCGACATCGCGGCGATTCTTGGCTTCCAGCGGAATTGCGCGGACGCCCTGCTCCTGTTCCAGATGCTTGATCCAGGCTTTGGTTACGGTCGGGTCAGCCAGATCGTTTTTATTCAGGACCTTGATACAGGGCTTATCCCCCCGCAGGCGGGCCAACAACGGATTGGCACTGCTTGAGGGCAGCCGGGCGCAAGCACTTCGATGACCAGATCGATCTTGGGCAGGATTTCTATAATCTGTGCCCGGGCTTTTTCATGTGTCCCGGGTACCAGTCAATAATCATAATTTCGCTTTCTTTTTGTCTTATGAACCACTGAGGACCAGAGACACTGAGAAACCCACGCTATTATCTCCATTCTGTTTGTTCCGGACAAAATGCAGGTTTCTTTTGGTTTGAAGTTGTTCTTTCCTTTTACCGTGGTTTTCTGACCCTATCAGTTGTCGTTAAAGAATGCAGATTTCATTTCTCTTAAGAACGCATTTTCTGGATCATGACCAGATCGGCCAGAACCAGTGCGGTCATGGTCTCGACAATGGGGATTGCCCGCGGCACAACACAGGGATCATGGCGCCCCTTGGCTTCGAGAGTGGCATCGTTGCCGTTATAATCGACAGTTTTCTGAGCCTGGCCGATGGTTGCCGGCGGTTGAAGGCAACGCGAAAATAAACCGGCTCGCCGTTGGAAATACCACCCTGAACACCACCGCTGTAGTTGGTCGCTGTCCCCAGGCGATCGCCTTTCCGGACGAAGGGATCGTTGTGGATGGACCCTTTCATTTGCGCTCCCTTAAAGCCGGAACCGATCTCAAAGCCTTTGGTGGCGGGCAGGGACAGCATGGCGTGGGCCAACTTGGCTTCCAGGCGATCGAAGATCGGTTCACCCAGTCCGGCCGGGATATTGCGGCAGACGCAGGTGACCACGCCACCGACCGAGTCCTTGTTGGCACGGGCTTCTTCGATTTCTGCAGTCATTTTTGGCGCCACCGATTGGTCGGGACAGCGGATTTCGGTTTCATCCACCCGGTCGCGACTGATGGTCATCATGTCGACACCATCGCTCTGAACCGGGCCGACACCGCTGACCCAGGCGATGATTTCGATGCCATGTTGTTCCAACAGATACTTTTCGGCAATGGCACCGGCAGCAACCCGACCGATGGTTCCCGAGCGCTGGAGCGGCCACCACCACTGGAGGCATGGGTGCCGTATTTGGCCCGGTAGGTGTAATCGGCATGGGATGGGCGCGGAATCTGACTCATGGAACCGTAATCGCCAGGTCGTTGATCTTTGTTATTGACCAGCATGCCGATAGGGGTGCCGAGGGTTTTTCCGAATTCGACGCCGGAGAGAATTTTGACCTGATCGGCTTCATTTCTTTCAGTGCCGAGCTTGTTGCCACCCGGTCTGCGCCGATCGAGCTGGTCTGGATATCGGCTTCCGTCAATTCCATGCACGGGGGAACTCCATCCACAACCACGCCGACACCGGGACAGTGGGATTCGCCAAAGGTACTGATTTTGAAAAAACGACCGAAACTGCTTGCCATATGAGTCCTCTACTATATGAATATGAAGTGGTTTATTCGTTTATTGATTTCAGCATAACGGAGAATAGCAGAAAAGCCACAATGAGGCTATTTGCTATCTTCTTCGGCAGTCA
>LQAG01000120.1_pt1 | contig 35762 bp, 57 predicted proteins | sample 1535801 | NCBI WGS metagenome assembly LQAG01 (sample SAMN04331584, study PRJNA305678) | bioreactor metagenome | isolation source: bioreactor_3 inoculated with Wadden Sea sediment 1st replicate of a... | place: Germany:Bremen
CGACAATAAAACCGGATTACGGAGGAATGAACATCCGCGATCGCCACTTCGCCAACAGTGACAAACCAAACCGCGTGATCGATATTCATTTTCAGCTCGAAGGACCGATCTGTGAGCATTTGCGCGATGCTTTTATGGAGGACTGGCACTTTGCCACACGCGAGAAGCGGGTTCCAAAGGACTGGCCGGCTCAAGAGTGCGTGGGTCCCGCCTATTGTCGGGGAATCAGCGCCGGTCCCAATGAGCAACATGAAAAACTGCACTGGATTCTTATAGGCGCGCTCTCCTGCGCCAAATCGCATATCCGTATCATGACCCCTTATTTCATGCCCAACAGGGCTCAACTCGCAGCGATCAACGCTGCTGCCCTGCGTGGCGTCCGGGTCGAAATCCTGCTGCCCGGGAAAAACAACCTGCCCTTTGTTGCCTGGGCATCTAATGCCCTGTTGTTTGAGATGCTGGAGCACAATACTCACATCTATTTTCAACCCCTCCCTTCGTACACAGCAAATTGCTGTTGATCGATGATGAGTATGCCCTGGTCGGCTCAGCCAATCTTGATCCGCGTAGCCTGCGACTCAATTTTGAGTTCAATGTCGAAATTTTCGATCATTCCACGGTTGATGAATTAATCCGCCACTTTGATCGGTGTCGTGTCGCGTCACGACAAGTCACCATCGAGGAGATGGATAGTCGCTCCCTTCCTTTGCGCTTGCGCGATTCCTTCTGCAAACTTTTTCTGCCCTATCTTTAAAACCAAAAAAAGACCGCCCCGAGGGCGGTCTTGGATTCTATCTATTCATTGCAACGATTATTGATCTTTATTTTTCTGCTTACCGTCACGCGGAAGCTGACAACTGTCCGACATTCAGTCTGAATCCCCATACGCGGCAAAATCCACCGATTCAACGCGTACCAGGCGACAAAGATACCGATAAATAACAGCCAATCCATAAGAGCTCTCCTTCACTGGTTATCGTTGCATTGTAAACGGAGTGTTCTCGCAAAATCAACAGTTTATTCGCATATCCATATAAAGCATTTCAGACAGGTCCGTTCAACGGCAGTCGAATTTCAATCTCCAGCCCTCCCCTTGAGCGATTAGCGGCCCTGATGGTTCCCCCGTGGAGCCGGACGCTGCGCTCAGCAATGGCCAGTCCAATCCCTGTGCCCCCCGACGATCGGTCCCGTGCGTCGGCAACCCGATAAAAAGGATCGAAAAGCTTGGTCAATGCTTCATCCGGCACTCCGGGACCACAGTCAGAGACTCGAATTTCAAGGTGCTCACCGACCTTGAACATGGAAATATCAACCACGGTTCCATGCTCGGTATACTTGACCGCATTACGGATAACATTCTCCAGGGCCTGTTTCATCAGTTCGCCAGACCCGCGGTATGAGAGCGACTCGTTATCCGTCTCGAAAACCACCGAACAACCGCGCGCCTCAGCTTCAAAACCAGCATCGCGGACCAGCTCATGCAGCAGCTGATGTAAATCGAATTCATACATATCAATCCGCTCCGGTCCACTTTCGAGACGTGTCAGTTCCAGCAGCTGACCGATCATCATGTTCATCCGCTCCGATTCCAATTCAATACGATCAAAAGCGCTTCCTTGAGTCTCACAATTTCCCTGCTTGCGGGCCAGCTCAAGGGCCAGTCCAAGCCGAGTCAGGGGAGAGCGTAAATTCATGGGAAATATCACGCAAAAGGCGCTTCTGAGCACCGACCAGATCTTCAATCTTGATTGCCATCTCATCAAAATCGCGCGCTAATCCCGATATTTCGTCGTCTCCTTTAATCTGATCGCCGATCCGGACTGACAGATCGCCAGCCGCAAACTTCCGCGTCGCATGACGCAATCGACTGATTGGCGAGGTTAAAGAGCGCGCCAAAAAATAGCAGGCGACGGCACTCACAAACAGCAGAACCAGAAGACGCCATCCAAACAGCCCATGAGTGATCTCCTTGAATATCTTGCTCTGACTGCGTCGTTCAGGAATAACAACCCCGACCACATATGTCCTTCCTGACGGTCCCCTGACCAAGCCGGCCAGAGCGTTACTTCCCATCATCGGAAAAACGACCTCTCCACTGCGTAATGCTCGCTTGGCCATATGATGCATGCGCCTCGGGATCATGTTGCGACTGATCGGTTGGGCCTGATTATTGAAAAGGATCAGGACAACCCCCGCCTTATCACGCAAATCCCCGATAAACTTATCCAACTCCTCAAGTCCCTTGCGCTCATATTCTCGAATGGCCTCCCGTCCATATTCGCCGATGGCGGCGCGCGCAAAATCCCGATGGGCAAGGGGAGGAAATTCACGATCGCGCAGGTAGGTTAAAACAACAACAACCATTGAGACCAAAAGAATGGTCAGCAGAAAGGAGAGAAATATTTTCAGAAAAAGGCTGCGCATCAATCTCTGCTTTCCGACACTGCGTAGAGGTAACCGACACTGCGAATCGTCCTAATCCGCTCCAGCGTACCGCAGTAGTGCCCCAGCTTCTTGCGCAGAGCGCTGATATGGACATCGATACTGCGATCATAAGCCGATAGCCTTCGACCGAGAACACTTTCCACCAGCTCTTCCCGACTGATGACTTCACCAGCCCGGCCCAGAAGAGTTTCCAGCAGGCTGAATTCAACCGAGGTCAGGTCGATATCTTCCCCCTGCCGCGTAACGCGACGGGTTGTCGTACAGAGGGTCACATCTCCGACTTTGAGTTCCGATCTGCTGTCGGCCCCGTCTGTACCAGGCGACAGGCTTTCTGTTCTGCGCTGGACAGCGCGGATGCGGGCGATCAATTCGCGCGGATTAAATGGCTTTGGCAGATAATCGTCAGCACCCAGCTCAAGACCGACAATCCTGTCGACATCATCACCGCGGGCGGTGAGCATGATAACCGGCACCCGACTCTGCTCACGCACCTTGCGTAAAACATCAAAACCGTTCATCCCGGGAAGCATGACGTCCAACACAACCAGGCCATAATCCCCTTTTAAAGCCTGGTCGACCCCCTCGTCGCCGCGATGAACCGCTTCAACCCTGAACCCTTCGCTATTGAGGTAATCGTGCAACAGATCGCAGAGTTCGGTGTCATCATCTATGATAAGTATCCGCTCCATATAAGAAACTCCTTTTTTGACCATAAATCATCATAGCGTCCTAGATGTAGAAATGCTGTAAAGAATTGTTAAGTCACCGAATTCAGGTTTTTCTCTCCGCTTAACATAACTTTACATAAAATCCACAGCTCTTAACCCACACTTTATAAAAAGTACTCTATAGTCGGAACATCTCAAACAGAGAACACAAACATACCAACAACAAAAGGAGATTCATATGAAAATCAAAACCGCGATGCCGGTCATCCTCATCGTCCTGATCTTTTCCGCAACCTCGGCTTTTGCCTGGGGACATAACGGCAAACGCAGCAACTGCGATGGCCGTGGCAATGGCATGAATTACGAGCAATTTGAAGATCGGATGGAAAACCGCCTGGAGAGAATGACTGTTATCCTGGATCTGACCGACGATCAAAAAAAGCAGATGGAAGATCTGGCAGAAAACCACTGGAAAGAACGTCAGGAACTCCGCAAGAAAATGCAGGCGAGCGTGATGAAATGCGAGAGTACCGCTCGGACAAAACATTTAATGTTGATGAGTTCCGCGCAAAAGCACGCCAACAGGCAGACCTCAAGGCCGATATGATGGCCCAGCGCGTTCAACACCGAAACGCAAAACTTTCTATCTTAACACCGGAACAACGCGAAAAAGCTGAAAAACTCTGGGATATGCGCGGCGACCATCACGGCAAACGTGGCTTCAGCCCCGACTGTGATCGTGAATGCGGAAAAGAGCAGGCTCTGGTTGCCGCAACAACAGCTGATCACACCTCTGTTAAACAATCGGGCTTCTTTGATCAAGAAGCCCGATTGCCCGTATGTTGTCCCACCCACTTATCGCTTCGCTTCACGAGCATAATTCCATCCCATACAGCCAATCGTTATTCGATTAAATTAGAAAACTTGAAATCAGACATTAACTATATATAATGTCACAGAACTAATCACAGATGGTTTTATGGCTGGATCACGTCGACTCACACACAGTTTTTTTCTGCGTTATCTGATAGGCACGACCCTGTCTATCCTCGTTATTGGTCTATTCTGGCTCACCAGCAGCTACCGCAATCTCAGTGAAGAAAAAAAAGTCCTTGAAAAACAAGCTATTGAGCGACAAATGGAAACGCTCAAAGGGCGCGTCAAAAATGTTATGGAGATGATTCATATTGAACGGCGCCTCAATGCTGAACAGATCAAAAAACCATCCAATCGCGGGTTTTCAATGCCCACGCATTGATGAGCGATATCTATGACAAGTATCGAGGCCGGCTCGATGACAATCAGATTAAAAATATCGTCCTCGACTCTCTACGCAGCCTGACCTTCGACGACGGTCGAAGCTACTATTTTGTCATGGCCATGGATGGCACAGCACTGCTCTACCCCCCGACGCTCACCTGGAAGGAAAAAGCTTTCTTCATGGCCCGGACGGTCACAGCAAGAAAATTGTCTCGGACATGATCACCATGGCAAACCTGTCAGGGGAGGGTTTTTATCACTACAGTTGGCCACAACCTGACAGTCCGGACACTCCCCAACCTAAAACGGCCTTTATCAGACACTTTGCGCCATTCAACTGGCTTATCGGGACCGGTGAACGAATCAACGATGTCACTCAGGATCTGCAAAACAAGCTGATCCAGAAAATCGAAAAGATCACCTGCGATAATGGCGGTTATATTTTTGTCACCAATTTTCAAGGCTATTCACTCTCATATCCCGCCAAAGGAAGAACATGTATGAGGCCACCGACTTAAATGGCTTGAAAATCGTACAAAACCTGATTCATCTCGCTCAGAACGACGGTGGTTTCCTGCGTTATGTCATGCCTCCTCTGGAAGGGGAACGGCCCGAAGAAAAAATCAGTTATGTCGAGGGAATAGCGGACTGGAAGTGGTACGTCGGAACCGGTGAGTTTGTTGCTGACCTCGATCACGAACTGACCGAAATGATCGACAAAAAAGAAGCCTCGATAAGGATTAAAATTGCCGTCATCATGGTGACACTGGCGGGCTTTCTGTTTTTCGGTTACGTCACATCGCGCCAGCTTGGCCTCCAGGTCAGATCGAGTTTACAAGAGTTCCAGAACTTCTTCGATCAGGCCGCTCAAAAGCAAAACCGCTGGCAACAGAGAATCAGGTTTTTTCTGAATTCAAACAACTGGCGGAAGCTGCCAACCTGATGCTCGAAGAGCGCAACCACTATGAACAGAAAGCCCATGAATTCAGAGAACAGCTCCGCAATGTCATCGATTCAATGCCGTCCATTCTCCTGACCATCGATTCCAGCGGTACGATCAGCCAATGGAACAGATTTGCGGCTGAGAGTACCGGCATACAGGAAAAGGAAGCAATCGGCCAGACGATGAGCCACTGCCTTCCTTATCTGAGTGAGTACTCTGATGACATTCTCATCACCAGTTGTGTTGCTAAAGGAATTTACCAGGCCAACATCGACCTGATGCAGGAAGACGGCATCAGAACCAAAAATGTCTCCGCCTATCCACTCAGCAGTAGTGAACCCCCGCTTGTTGTTATCAGAATCGATGATGTGACCGAGCGGGTCCAGATGGAAGAGATGATGATGCAGACCGAAAAGATGATGTCGATCGGTGGTCTGGCAGCGGGTATGGCGCACGAGATCAACAACCCGTTGAGTATCATCAGTCAGGCGGCTCAAAATGCCATCAGACGGATATCTCCGGCTCACCCCGCCAATCAGGCCGCCGCCGAAAAACCGGGATCGATTTAATCAGGATGAACGCTTACTTTAAAGATCGCGGTATCAGCGATTTTCTTACCAATATACAGAATGGAGTCGACCGCAGTTCCGAAATCATCAGAAATATGCTCAATTTCAGCTCAAACAGCGCTTCCCATCGCGAAGTCTGTTCAATCAGAAGGGTTATTGAAGATTCCGTCAAACTGGTCCGCAGCGGCTACGATCAGAAAAAGAAAAAGGATTTCAAACAGATCAGGATCGACCTGAACCTGCCTGAAGATCTGCCCAGTATTTCAATCAACCGCATTGAGATCCAGCAAGTCATCTTCAATCTGTTGAAAATGCAGCCCAGGCCATGTTTGATATTAATACTGAAGGCTACCAACCGCAGATCCAGATTGCGGCAGCCGCCGATGACCAGACGATGACCATAACCGTCCGGGATAACGGACCAGGGGTTCCGGACGATATTCAGTCGCGAATTTTTGAGCCCTTTTTACCACCAAGGAAGTTGGCGTCGGCACGGGCCTGGGCCTGTCAGTTTCTTACTATATTGTCGTCAAACGTCATCACGGAAATTTTAAAATCGATTCCAAGATTGGCCATGGATCTCTATTCACTGTTGAATTACCGCGAGAAAAAAATGATGAGCGCCCCTGACAGCTGTTATAAAATCAACACTATCCTCATTATCGATGACGAAATCGATATTTGTACAAATCTGAAAGCTTTTTCGAAGATGAGGGATACCAGGTGTTCGTTGCCAACGATGGCCGGCAAGGGCTTGAGCTGTTCGCTCGTCAACGCCCCGATCTGGTCATCCTCGACCTGCATATGCCCCACCTGTCGGGGCATGATCTTTTAACCGAACTGGCCCGAAAAGCACCCCACATTCCCAAGTTGATCATTTCCGGTGTCGGTAATGTGAACGAGGTAATGCAAGCCATTCACTCGGGAGGATGGGACCTGCTTTCCAAACCGATTAATGATTTTGGTCTGCTGCTGCACAAGATCGGACTGATGGAAGAAAAGGCCGCTCTTCTCCAGCAGAACAAACATTACAAAAAAATACCTGGATCATATTCTTGAACAGCGCATCGTCGCTCTGCAAAGCTCCGAGCTTAAGATCATGGAAGCCCAGAGAGAAATCGTCTCGCGCCTGAGCGATGTCATTGAAATGCGCTCCAGAGAAACCGGGAATCATGTACGCAGGGTTGCTCAAATTGCGCACTACCTTGCCCTTGCATACGGCCTGAGTGCAGCCGAAGCAGATATGATACGCCTGGCTGCGCCCTTGCACGATATCGGCAAAGCAGGTATCCCTGATGCCATCCTCATGAAAAATGGCAAGCTGGTTGATGACGAATTCGAAATCATAAAGACCCACACCACCATCGGTCATGAGATGCTTATGAATTCCGATCAACCGATTATCCAGGCGGGTGCGATCATTGCCCTTCAGCATCATGAACACTGGGACGGATCGGGCTACCCTCATGGTCTCGCCGGAGAGCAGATCCATATCTATGGGCGCATTACCTGTCTGGCCGATATCTATGACGTCTTACTGCAGAAGCGGCAGCATAAAGAATCCTGGCACGCAGAAAGGGCGCGGAATTATGTACAGATGCACTCAGGGACATTCTTCGATCCGCATCTGGCACAACTGTTTCTGCAGAATATCGATTCAATTTCCGACATTATTCTGGACAGTGCAGAATCAGGCTGAAATGATTGAATTTTAGTTTGCCTCACTGCGATTCGGCTCTTTCCGACTTGAGACAGGAGCACGTGTGACAACTGCAATCCTGACAAGAAGATTTTTTCGACTGCTCATCATCTGCCTGATCGGCCTGCTACTCCTCAACCTGACCTCGGCGTTCTGTCACGCCAGGACACTCAAGATCGGAATTTACCAGAATAAACCTCTGGTCTTCTATCAAGACAGCACGCAGGTCAGCGGCTGGCCATTGACGTCCTGCGCCATGTTGCGAAACGGGAAGGCTGGACGCTGGAATTTGTTCCCGGATCCTGGACAGAATGTCTGCAACGACTGGAGCAAGGACAAATCGATCTTCAGGTCGCCATCGCCGTCTCCGATCAGAGAAAAAAACTCTACAGCTACCCGAACCAGACGTTGATTACAAACTGGGGACGCCTTTACAGCCACCCGCAGGCCAGAATCGAATCGCTACTCGACCTTAACGGCACCAGTGTGGCCATGCTGGAACAGGATATCCACGCCAGAGTATTCAAATCGTTGACAGACAAATTCAATCTGAAATTCCACCCCATCTTCGTCCAGAGCTACGATGAGGTTCTGGAGGCTGTTCAGAAAAACAAAGCCTCCGTCGGACTGGTTAACCGCATGTATGCCATGCAGAATGCCCAGCGCTATAAGGTCAAAACCACCCCGATGATTTTTAACCCGATTGAGGTTCGATATGCCGCCCCGAAAAATTCTGACGGAGCAGTGCTTGAGGCTCTTGACCGTCATATCAGCGCCTTAAGAGAGAACAAAAACTCTATCTATTACCAATCACTGGAAAGCTGGTTCGGAAAGGAAGAGACCACCACACTGCCGACCTGGTTCATGACGGCTCTCATTCTCTCATTTGCTGCAGCGGCAGTGATTCTGGCCATCACCCTGTTCTTGAAAAACAGGTCGCACTCAAAACGGCTGAAATTGGTCGCGTCAATACACAACTTAAAAATCAAATCGGCCAACTCAAACAGGCACAAATGGCCCTTGAAGAATCGGAAAAAAAATACCGAACGGTCCTGGACCATCAACAGGATGCCCTGCTGCTGCACAAATATATTGCTGATGATTACGCTCATTTTTCTGACGTTAATGATACCGCTGTGAAGTTTTATGGCTACACCCGCTATGAATTTCTGAACTTAAACGTCCACGGCATAGTCGCCCCGGAACTTATGGAACAAAGGGTGATCGATAAAAGAAAAGAGCAGCTGGTGACCCGGGGGCAGCTGGTGAACGAGTCGGTTCATATTAAAAAATCGGGTGAGCGGGTCCCTGTTGAAGTCAGTATGTCCATGGTCGAACTCGAAGGAGAACTATACATTCTTGCAGTTGTCAGGGATATCTCCGAGCGCAAAGAAGCGGAAAAGGAGCGCTGCAGGCTGGAAGACCAGCTCCGCCAGAAGTTTAAAATGGAAGCAGTCGGTGCCATGGCGGGAGGCATTGCTCATAATTTCAACAACAGTCTCGCCATGATCCTTGGAAATCTGGAAATGGCTCAACGCCGATCCGTCGACCCTGAAAAGGTTGGCAGATATCTGAATAATGCACAAAAAGCGGTGTTGCTTGCGCGCGGTCTTGTTCAACAGATCCTTGTCTACAGCCGCAAAGGAACCCATGAAAAAACACCGGTACAACTATCAAAGATGGTCAATGACATCCTCAACCTGTTGCGTTCGACGATTCCCTCGTCGATCGACCTGAAGTTCGAATGTAAAGATCAGAAACTGTCGACAATTCTTGCGGATCCCAACCAGATCCATGAAATCCTGTTGAACCTTTGTGTCAATGCCGTGCACGCCATGAATGAAAAAGGCGTCATGAAAATTTCCGTTGAAACGTTAACCCTGGATCAAGCCCAAATACCCGCTCAGTACGAATGCCGCCAGGGAAACTATGCCAGACTCAGTGTTCAGGACAGCGGTTGCGGGATGACAAAGGAGGTTCTCGATAAAATCTTCGATCCTTTCTTCACCACCAAAAGAGTCAATGAAGGAACCGGCATGGGGCTGTCAACTGTACAGGGGATTGTCGAGCAGCATCATGGCTTCATTAAGGTACAGAGCCAACCGGAACAGGGCACGACATTTGAGCTCTTCTTCCCTGTCGTTGACGGTGATGAAGCGCCTAAGGCTTCAGATAGGGAGGACAATAGCGCCCAGTTTGGAGCGGGGCATATTCTCTTTGTCGATGATGAGAAAATGCTGCTTGATCTGGGTGAACAGATCCTGACAGCTCTGGGTTATCAGGTGACAACTGAAATAAACAGCGACAATGCACTCGAACGGTTCAGAGAAAACCCGGACCGGTTTGATTTGGTCATTACTGATCAAACCATGCCCAATCTGTCTGGAAAAGAATTATCCCAGGAAATCCATAAACTGAATCCCGATCTGCCGATCATTCTCTGTACCGGCTACAGCAGCAAGATTTCTGAAGAGGATGCCGGAGACTTCGGAATCTCTACATACTGCACCAAACCGTTGAAAATCTCCGAGCTCTCCAAACTTGTCAAGGACGTCCTCAAAGACAAACTTAAAAAGGTTGTCTAGTCGACAGACACCCGCTCTCAACCTGTTATCGGCAATCCTAAAAAAGCAAAACCGGGCAAAGAAACATTGTGCAGGACATAGTTTGCGACTGAACCGAACACCACGTCACGTATTTCACCGCTGCCGGCTTTGCGGCCAAGGACCAAAAGCTGAAAGCTCTCGTCATTGGCAATCTGTGGAATCACCCTTCTGGGAGCACCAAATTCCAAGCGTAATTCAACTTCAAACCCGGCACTGCGAAGTTTTAGATGCATTCTCTTCCAAACGCTGACGGGCGGCCTTTTCAGCATTATCCCGGACCATCTCGACCTGAAAATCGGGAATCATGCGGTACGCAAGCTGATCATTAATAACGTGGAGTAAAACCAGTTTTTTAGTGAATCGGTCACGGTTGGCGATCACATCATCTATTGTCTTTTGCGTTGTCGGTGAATCGTTGACCGGTATCAGTATTTTGGGATTATCCATCGCGTTCCTCCTGGAAAAAGCATGAATCCTGAAAAGTTTTCGGAACTCCATACGACTTATGGCGACGTATCAAATATTTACAGTGACTGCACGCCTAACCGTAAACCAGACGCGGTAACAGCAGAACCAGGTCGGCCCAAAAAGTCAGAATCAGCAGGATTGAAATCTGAATCAGCAAAAACGGCATGACCGCTTTCGACACGAAAACCAGATCGCGATTGACCGTGGCACCGGAGATATAGAGACTGACGCCGAGCGGGGGCGTGCAATAGCCGATCCCCAGGTTGATCGTCATCAAAAGACCAAAATGCATGGTATCGATACCGAACTTGCTGAGCAGGGGTGAAAATATCGGGTCAGGATCAGGGTTGCCGAAATAATATCCATGAACATGCCGATCACCAGCAGCAGGATATTAACCGCCAGCAGAAAACCCAGGGGATGAAATCGAACCGACCACGGCCGTAGCAATCTTGTTGGGAATCTGCTCGAAGGTCAGGTATTCGCCGAATACCGAAGCGCCGGCGACAATAACCAGCAGGGTCGCGGAGGTGACGGCTGACGAAACAATCACCCGCTTGACATCAAGCAGTTTCATATCCCGATGGATACAGATTTCGACAAAAAAGGCGTAGAAACAGGCAACGACGGCAGCTTCATTGGCCGTGAACAGGCCGGAATAGATCCCCCCGAAAATCAGGACCGGCAAAAACAGGGCCCAGATACTTTCCCGGATCACCTCCAGTGCATCCTGTAAACTTGGCCGCTTTGTTGTCTGCAAACCTTTTCTCTTGCAGACAAAGTAAGCGTATACACTCATCGCCAGCATGATCATCGCTCCAGGGATGAAACCGGTCAAGAAGAGCGCTTCGAGCGGGTCGTTGCTGACCATGGCATAGAGAATCATTGAAATCGATGGCGGGATGATCACTCCGAGGATCGGTGCGGTGGTCATGATTCCGACCGAAACTGCTCGTCGTAGTCGTTTTCGATCAGAGCCGGAATCATAAATCCACCGATCGCAACCACCGTGGCCACGGTCGAACCGGAAATGGCTCCGAAAAATCCGCAGGCCAGCACCCCCGCCATAGCCAAGCCGCCCGGCAAAAATCCGACCAGGACATTGGCCGTTTTAATCAATTTTCAACAATACTGCCAGTCGTCATGATATTGCCGCAAAGGACAAAAAACATCACCACAACCAGGGCAAATTTATCCATACTGCGATAAAGAACTTCAATCACAATCTGCGGATCGATACCGATCAGGTAAACCAACCCGAAGGTGCCGGTGAAGAAGAGCGCCATGAACACCGGGACGGTTCCGGCCAGGCAACCGATCAGAATGGCGATGATCATCAGGTAGCTTGTCTCCATGGCTTATTTCCCCCCCGTAACATCCAGTTTACCGCGCCAGTCCTCGACCATCACGATCAAGGTGCGGATAAACATCATCACCCCCATAAGTGGCAGAATGATATAAAAATACCACTCGGGAATCTGCAGGGTGGTGGTGCGGGCATATTCGTCCTGATACATCATCAGCGTCATCTGCCAGCCGAGATACACCATGGTAGCGGAAAAGCCAATACCGCCAGATGCGAAAACAGGGTCAGGAAACGCTTTAAAACCGGAAAGATCTGCGGCAGGGCATCAATACGGATGAGCGAGCGGCTGCGAACTGCCGCCACACAACCGATATAGGTCGAAAAATAGATCACCTTGCGTACCACCTCATCAGACCAGTAGAGACTGACATCTGCGGTCATCTTGCGCAGAATCACATTGGCCATGGCGGTAAAAAGAGCGATACAGACCGCGGCAAAAAGTGACCACTCCTCGACAAAAAGGAAACCGCGATCGATCGCCTTGAATGTTCTTTTCAGCATTTTTGTGGTTCTTTTCGGTAGAGACAATGAGCTTGGGGCGCCGGCGGCAATGCCCCCGCTTCAGCAGGAAAAAGGCCGAGGAGCATTCTCCCCGGCCCCTTAAAACGCGCCGATTATACAGGTTTATTCATTAACTGCCAAGTTTTGCCCGCACCTTGGCCAGATAATCGGGACCGATCTTCTGACCCCATTTTTCCAGCACCGGCTCTGACTTTTTCTTTAACTCCGCCAACTCCTGTTCGGACAGCTGGTAAAAGGTCACTCCGGCCTCCTTTGCTTTGGCAACCTGATCAGCATGCTGCTTTCTGGTAGCGACGCGGGTGTCGGCACTCTCCTCTGCAATCACCTCCAGAAAGGTCCTGCGCAGATCTTCTGGTAACTTGTTCAACCAGCGCTTGTTGATCAGGTGAACAAAAGCCCCTGAGCATAGTTCAGTTCGGTGAATGACTTGGCGATATTGAATTTTTGGTGATATTACAGACAATAACCGTGTGATCAAGTCCGGTAATGACGCCGGTCTGCAGGGCCTGAGGCACATCCGGCCAGGGCATGACGGTAAATTTCAATCCCCAGGCTTTGTAGGAATCGGTATTGACCGGAGCTGGGCGATACGGAAGTTCACTGCCCCGGCGGCGGCAATATCGGCGACGGGAACAGTCGTGGCCCAGCCATACGGTCCGTAACCGGTCACATCGGCGACATAGACCCCTCTGGACAATGCACTTTCAGCAAAGGGGTCCATAATTCAGGATCGTTTCGAAAGCGGTCAAGCTTGTCGAAGGTATCGACGATATAAGGCAGGTTAACGATTCCGAGCCGGTCGGCAACATTCGCAGCAGCAACGGACGAACTGAGCATCCCCTGGACCGCACCCAGCTTCAGTTTACTCAACACATCCTTTTCTCCACCAAGCTGTGACAGAGGACGGTAATCGACATAAATCCGGCCGTTGGTCCGCTCCCAGACCTTATCCCTGATCCGGTAGCCTGCTGCAACACCTTCAATAACAGGATGAGAAACATTGGAAAGAATGTAGGTGTATTCCGCACTGCTGGGATCAAACTGGGGCTGCCAGGCGGCCAGTGGATCTTTCTTATCAGCTGCAGAGGCAATAAGTGGCAGACTTAACCCCAACACCAGTAACAACAGCACAAATCTTTTCATCTGAAACCTCCATTGTAGAGAAAAAGAAAACGAACACTGTTTGGCTATCGTGAAAAAAAAGTTAAATATCAACAAAATCAGCTAGTTAGAAAACAACCTTAACGTTACTCCAAAGTTGGGGTCAAGCAATTTAACCCTTATCAGAGCGTTGTTTAGTCTCTTCAAACTGATGTTGGATCGGGTAATACCGGGCGGCAAGCAAAGGCCTGAAAAAAAGGAAGGTGGAGAGGACTTGAGTCATTACTCAGCCGTATAATCAGCATCAGGATGATTCACACATCCTCCTACGGCAAACCGGCTTGTTCCCTCCTGTTAATTACTGCGACGAAAGGAGCAACATGACCCTCTGGAATCAGGACAGCTACCTGTCAGCCTGGAATTTGCCGCAAAATCCATATCGGCCAGACACTTCCAGGTAGCGAAATCCCCTATATCAACCACATCGGTCTGGTCGCCATGGAGGCCAGTGCCGCCATTGCCAACAATCAAGACAGTTCAGATCCCGACCTGATGATTCAATGCGCTTTACTGCATGATGCTCTGGAAGAACACCGACGACCTATCATGAGCTTCAGAGGAAATTTGGTTCGTCCGTCGCCGATGGTGTCTTGGCGCTGACCAAAGACCTGACCCTGACGACCAGGGCCGGGCAGATGACCGACTGTCTGCGCCGTATCAGGCAAGCAGCCCAAAGAAGTTTGGATGGTTAATGTGCGATCGCATAACCAACCTGCAACCGCCGCCACCGCATTGGGACCGTCACAAGAGGGCAAAATATCAGGAAGAAGCCCGCTCAATTCTCAATCAACTTGGAGAAGCAGACCCGTTTTTGGCTTCAAGACTGAAACAGAAAAGCGAAAACTACAGTCACGACATGCGTTAAGATCGATCATTCAAACTCCTCAACAGCATTCAGCCAGCGCTCAAAGCGTTCCCGGGCACTGCGCGACAGAATCCGCTCAAAAGTGTAAATATCATGCAAGTAGAGGCAATGGCGGATAATGGTGTAGGGGCTGAAACTGCTGCCGGGGTTCCTGGCCAGAAAATCGGCCCGATATTCTCGAACGGTTTCAGGTTTTCAACCAGGCTCTGATGCAGATCGCTCTTCTGGAATCTGTGATCAAGCTTGACAATATCCTGGACAAAACCATCGACTTTATAGTCTGAAAGTCAAAATCACGAAAAAAAATGCCCACCGACACGCAAAAAGTTAAAAGCATTGATCACCTTCTCACCGCCATTCGGTGGGCCGAAGCGGCATCTTCGTTCTCATCAATCGGAGCGGCGGCTTTTTCCAACAATTCGGCAGTGGCGTTACGAATTTCCTTAAATTCCCGGTCAGCCAGCTCAAACAGCGCCGAGAGGACATTGATCCGCCGCCGAAGATCGTTGGGAATCGATTTTTATACTTGATCTTGTGATCAAGGACACTCCAGGCATCCTGAATCAATGAGCGGATCTGGACTTCAAAACAGAGACCGGCAAAAGGCCGATACTGCTCCTCGCCGATCAGATTTTCTCCCATCGACATATCGATGTGCAACCCTTTGTAACCGAAGGAATCCTCGGTACTTTCCACCGCCGCAATTTTGTCGGTCACATCGATGATGCGAAAATGCCGGCGTAACAGCTCAGAGACCCGGACAATCTGATCTTCATACAGACAGACAATGCGGATTCGATCAGATCGGAGATATAGTCCTGAATTCGATAAGGCTGCTCATCCGCTTCCAGCTTTCCCTGGTACTTGCGATGAATTTTTGATACATTCGTCCTTATCCTTGATCCGGCCTTCGATCTTGGTCAATTCACCGATTTCCGACTGTTTGGCCAGAGCGGTAATGATATCGATACAGCTGTTCTTAGCATCTTCAAAACGCTGATAGTTCGCATCGAAGAAATGCTTAAATTCTCGAGATTCTAAATCAAAATCGAGAGAGGGCATAGCGGCTCCTTAGGGTTGATGACTTTTACCAAAATAGTATAACAATTACACAGAAGCTCTACAGAGTTAAGCGGAGGTTTTCTTTATTCCGCAAATTTTCCACTTCTGACCATTTTTCCGGCAATAAAAAACCGCAACACCAAAGCGTTCCGGTCTGATTAAGAAAAAGTATGCCCCCGGCAACTCTTAAAACGGCTTCACCTGAGTTCAGTGCTCAGAACAAGAGCCCCTCTACTTTTTCAGCAGCCCCTCACTCTGCATCTGTTGCAACACTCTGGTCAACGGGACAACCAGATCTTCATGTCTGACATGCAGGTAGTGGTACAGGGGTTCCCTTGCCAGAGGAGGCTCCAGAATTGAGAGTCCCTTTAACTGCAAAACATCAATCGCTTCCATACCGGAAGTTCGGGAAGCTACGACAACATCACACCGACCGGCTTCCAGCATTTTAAAAACCGGGACATAAGTCGCCGCCGAAATGGTTTCAATATCCTCCTTCAGGCGATATTCAACAGCCTTGATCCCTCTACGATAGCCGACCTTATAGGGAATGAGGCTGTCCCACCCCTTCACCGGAAAAAAACATTTCTGGTAAAAACAACGACGTCAAGAGTCCTCAGGTTAACGGGGACTCTGACGAGGTTCCCGTAGTTCCGGCCAACGTCACCGACACGAAATAACTCGCCATCAACACCACCTTCATCAGCAGTTATCAATGATCGTTCACCCGGCATTTTAACCAGGCGAAGATGGTGCCCCAGGCGCCGATACGCTTCTGTCACAAGAGGCTCGACTGCCGCGGTCAACCTGCTCGGTCTTTCGAAGGTCGAAATTGTGATCTCGCGAGCTGAACCATCTCCCACAAAAGTAAAAATGCAAACCAGAATTAACCCGATGATAAGTCGATGCATTTTAAATCTTCCCCGGTAAAATTCAAACAATGATTCTGATCATATCATTAACTCAGTGCCCGTTTGAAAAAAATGCCGAAACGATTCTTCAGTTCCGGCATCCTGCCCATTCAGTCCGTCAACCTGTCTTACTGCAGCGCTGTGCGGACCTCTTTCAGATAGTCGAGACCGATCTTTGCTCCCCACTTCTGAACGACGGGCTCTGCCAACTCAATCAGCCTGGCCTTGTCCTGTTTCGAAAGCTCGTTGAATGTGACACCATCAGCCTTAGCGGCTTCGATCTGGTCGCGCTGTTGCTGTTGTGTCAGAGCGCGCGCCTTGCGACTTTCCTCCGCAACTGCAGTCAGCAGAATATCCCGCAGATCGGCCGGCAAGCGTCTAAGCCAGCGCTCATTCATCAGATGAATATAGAGCCCTTGTGCATAGTCGATCCGGGTAAAATTTTTCGCCACATTGAATTTTTTAGAAATATTACAAACAATCGGGGTGTGATCCAGACCTGTAATGACCCCAGTCTGCAATGCCTGCGGTACATCCGGCCAGGGCATGACGGTAAACTGCAGGTCCCAGGCCTTGTAAAGATCGACATTGACCGGTGCCTGGGCAATACGGAAAGTGGTTTCCTTAGCTGCAGCAAGGGAGGTTACCGGTTCTCGCGTGGCCCAACCGTAACTGCCGTAACCGGTAAAATCGACGACCCGGATACCATGCTTTAAAGCATCAGCACCGTAACGTTCGAACAGGCTCTCATTGTTGCGAAATCTCTCCAGGCGGTCAAAGCTGCCAACCAGGAAGGGCAGGTTGACCAGACCCAGGCGGGGGGAGATATTAGGTGCGGCGACAGAAGAGCTGAGCATCCCCTGAATAGCCCCCATCTGTAATTTTCTTTGAACGTCTTTTCCCCCCAATTGCGACAGAGGACGATAGTCGACATAGAGCCGCCCGTTTGAATCCTTCCAGACCCGGTCGCGAATACGATAACCAACGCTGACTCCCTCAATGGCCGGGTGTCCGACACAGGAGAGCAGGTAAGTATATTCAGCTCCACTCGGGTCGAATTCCGGCTGCCATGACGCCAGGGGATCGGCGGCTATAACCAAGCCCGGACACAACAGGAGTACCAATAAGCCAATGATAAATCGTCGCATTTTTCTCCTCCTCATTTAATAAGATTAAAAAGTGGCCACAGTAAAACATAATCCTCTCCTCGATACAACCGTCGCCTCCCTCTTGACAGCAAAAAACTGTTATAAACAAAGGACTTGTACAAACCTCCTCCGCATGCACGCAAATAGTCAGGGACAGGAGACAGGAGACAGGAGACAGGAGACAGGAGACAGGAGACAGGAGATAATCTTTTTCATTTTTTGTCTTTTCGCCAGAGTCGTTATTCCAGTCAGCATTAAATACCGATCAGACTTCACTCTTTCAGAGGGATCAACCTCTCCTTCCGGTTCACTTCAACCTGCTGCAGAGCGTTTCGCCAGCGATGGCTCGGAACTGCCCCTTTCTCGCAAACATGGTGCCATCCGTAAACTCCGGATGACACAGCGACCGGTTCTGACTGAACAGCCGGATTTTTTGCAAGATCAAAGAAATCAACCATTTGAGCTTAAAGCGTCGTACTTTACGCCATACAATCAAATTGAAGAGTGACACCGATAAATGCTGTCCACCAAAAGGCCATTGCCATAAAACCACTCGGCAAAACGGAATTGCCGATCCTTTTTATCACTCATTTCTGCTCTTTTACACCGCCTCTTACTGGTGTATGCTGGTAGGATACAGAGAATTTACATCCATTAGGAGTCGTCTATGGCCAGGCCCACAAATATATGTCTTTTGCTTTTCTTACTTCTGCCGATAACAGCCTGCGCCGCCAGCCAGCCAGGGCAGATGAGTGCCATTGCATCAGCTCTGTCACAATATTACCTCAGCTTAAACACAGGAAATTCGTCAACCGAAATCAATGGCATCTATGAAGTCGTTCTTGACAATAATGAAATCGTTTACTTTGTCCCCAATAGCGGACATATGTTTTTCGGTGAGCTCTGGTCAGCCAAAGGTCGTAATTTAACCCGTGACAGCAAGAGCAGACGCCTCTCCGCCAAACAAGGAATGTTCCCGCTTGATCTGGCCCTCAAGATCGGTAACGGTCCCAACCAAGTCATTGAAGTCACCGATCCGGACTGTCCGTTCTGCCGCAAAAGTTCTGAATTTTTTGCTGCACGTGAAGACATCACCCGTTATGTTTTCCTTTTTCCGCTCGACAAACTTCATCCTCAAGCTGATGCCAAGGCTCGCTATATCCTGTCGTCCAACGATCGGGAAGCGGCATATGAGGATGTCTTCAGCGGTATGTATGATAATCAACCTCTTCCTCCATTTAAAGACAACGGTCTGCTCAACCAGCACCGCCGCATCGCTGCCCAGGTTGGTATTAACGGAACACCTCAGTTCTGGATCAACGGGCAACATGTCTCCGGATTCAATCCAAAGCAGTTCGAAACCCTGTTAAACAAGTGAGTCACATGTCCCAACCGTCACGACAACGTCCCGAACTGCTGGCCCCAGCTGGCAGCCTTGAGGCCTTTTTGCCGCGCTTGATGCAGGAGCAGATGCCGTCTATGTCGGCCTGAAAGAATTTTCGGCCCGCGCCAAGGCCAAGAATTTCAGCCTCCAGGATATCGAAAGAATGACCTGGCTCTTAAAAAGCCAGGGCAAGCAACTCTATATCACCCTCAATACGCTGGTCAAAGAAGCCGAACTGCCTCAGCTGATCGACACCCTGGCGGCTCTTGAACAGATCGGGGTCAGCGCTGTGATTGTGCAGGATCTGGCCGTATGGAAGCTGGCCCGCGATCATTTTCCCGGTCTTGAGCTGCATGCTTCAACCCAGATGACCATTCACAATGCCGCCGGCGTTAAAATGCTTGAGCGGATGGGCTTCACCCGCGGAGTCCTGGCGCGTGAGCTGACCCTGGATGAAATTGCTGCGATCCGCAGCCAGACAACCCTGGAGCTGGAGCATTTTATCCATGGTGCGCTCTGTTTTCCTTCAGCGGGCAATGCTATTTCTCTTCTTTCCTGAGCGGTAAAAGCGGCAATCGCGGCCGCTGCGCCCAACCTTGCCGAAGAAATCACCGGCATCGCAATAATGATGGATATTATTTTCGCCCAACGATTTATCGGCGATCGATCTGTTGCCGGAACTTGAACAGGCCGGGATCTGCAGTCTAAAATAGAAGGGCGGATGAAAAGCGCCGAATATGTCAACAAGGTCGTCGGCGCCTATCGGCGGGTACTGGATGCCGGGCCCAAAGAACGTCAGGTCGCGCTGAAAGAAGCAAAACAGTTTCTCAAGGAAAGCTTCGGCCGTCAGCCGACCAAAGGCTTTCTGGCCGGCGCCCAACCGAGCGATATGGCAATCCCTTCGATCAAGGGAGCCACAGGACGCTACCTGGGAGAGGTTGCCAGAGTCAGAGGTGGAGAAATCAGCTTCAAGGCCAAGGAAGCCCTGCATATCGGTGATCGTCTGCGCATTCAACCGGCCACGGACAAAAGCGGCACCGCCTTCACCATACGCGAATTACTGCTCGGCAAGAAAACAGTTGGCCACACTCCGGCCAATCAGTTTGTCACGGTTCCATCGACCTTTACAATCAGTTCAAGGTCGGCGATGGCGTCTTCATGGTCTCTTCCAAAAGCGCTTTTCCATGAGCGATAACGCCGCCCGACGCCAGTTGAGCAATGCCAAGCCACCGGCGGAGAGGGTTGACCTGACTCTCGAGGTGACAGAGACACAGATCAGGGTTGACGCCAGCATCGGTTCAGCAAGCAAACATTTTGAGTACCACATCGACAGCCACCCGGCGAAACGTAAACCGCTGAGCAGGCAGATTCTCGAGCAGGTTTTCTCCGCGACCGCCGACGAGCCCTTTGTTCTGGGCCAGCTGGACTGCGCCGATCTGCCGTCGATCGTGATTCCACCTAAACAGTTAAAACAGATCAGGCGCGATCTTTATGCCGAGTTGGGGCAGCTACGCAAGCCGCTGAAACGTCAGGTGACAGAGGAGCATCGTCAGCAGGCTCTGGCTGCTCTCTTCCCCCCCGGAAAAGCAAGCTCCCGCAAGCGTGAAATCCGAGTGCTGCTACGCGACTCACGCGACCAACGGGTTCTTCAGGATCAGAATGTCGATCGCATCCTGATCCCTTTGAGCGGTCAGAACCTGCAACACGCGCACAAACTGGTACGCAAAGCGGATCACTTGATCTGGGATGTCCCTTTATCCTGTTCGATCAGACTGGAAGGAGACGCGCAACGCCATCCGTCAACTGGTGCAGATCGGTTTCAGCCGCTTCAGGCTCAACAATCTGGGCCATTTCCCGCTCTTTGACAAACTCGACGGTCTGAACCTCTACAGCAGTTTTCGCCTTTTCTCGCTTAACAGCCAGGCGATTGCCGGGCTGGCCGAGCTGGGCATCAAGGAAGCGGAACTCTATATTGAAGATGATCGCACCAATCTGACCGATATTCTCAACCGTAAAATGCCGATTCCGACAGCCATGACGATCTATGGTTCCGTTCCACTTCTGACGTCACGGGTCAAAATCAAGCAGGTCCGATCCGACAGCCCGGTGTTGTCGGACAATGGCAACGCCTATCGGGTCCAACAACGCCAGGCCTGACCTGGTTGAACAGCGAGACCGATTTCTCCTTTATCGGCAACATGGCGGAGCTTGATTATCTGGGCTGTAGTAACTTCATTGTCGACCTGTCCCATCTGGGACCATTCAGCCAGCGTGGAAAACAGGTCATCGATGCAGTGCGCCGTGGCTGTGATCCAGCCGGTGTCAGTCAATTCAACTTCGAATCAGGGTTGGAGTAAAAAAATTCGTCGGGTTAGCGCCTGTATTTTTATTCCTTTGGGAGGTCGTCATGTTTCCAAGAAAATATCGCATTCATGCTTTTCTGATCCTGCTCTCTCTGGTCATTATCTTCTATCCGCAGTTTGCCAGGAAGCCGGATCAGCAACGGGTCGATGCTTCAAGTGCAGCAGCAGTCGGTTTTTTGGAACAGGTTGATCGAGCTCAGTACGAGCAGAGCTGGCAGCAGGCCGCCGCTTACCTGAAGAATCAGGTCCCTCTAGATGATTGGATCACCCGACTGAAAGCCGTTCGCACCGCAGCCGGAAACAATCTTGAGCGCCGGGAAGAGAAGAACTTCTACACCAAAGAGCAGAAAGAAGGGTTGCCGGAAGGGGAATACATGGTCTACATCTTTGCCTCAAAGTTTGAAAACAAGGCTGATGTCACTGAAACGGTCACGGTGATGCTTGAGCAGGATAACCAGTGGCGTGTCGCCGGATATTTTATTGAATAAGCAGCCCCTCAGCTGTCCGAGACTCACACACCCGGATCGAAAAGTCGCAGACCTATCAACAGCGGTTTGGTGGAATTCGAAACAGGTTTACCTCCAATTCTTCTACCACTACGTTAATCCCCTCCAAACAGTCAGATGTCTTCGACCCCAAAGCCACACATTCAAGTTCAACCGAAAGAACGATACTTTCAACAAGAAAACTATGCGGACGTCCCGACCCTTCGATGATCTCAATGATATAAAAAGTTTAACTATCCATCTTCAGCTTTCCAACCCAAATAGCAGAACAATACGAGAACCTTTATTCTTGACTATCAAAGTAAACTATCTTATATTTCCATACACTTTTACTAAACAATCAACAAAACCATTCCTCCTTTCACACGAGGATTTAGCTGAACGAATAAAACAAAGGATAAAGAGGAGAAGCAGATGGCCCAGAGATACAGAGATAATTCATTGTCGATCGGTAAGACGCCACTGGTACGGCTCAACCGTGTTATTCCATCCGGGACTGCCAATGTTTACGGCAAAATTGAGGGACGCAACCCGGCCTATTCAGTCAAATGCCGCATCGGCGCTGCGATGATCTGGGATGCCCTGGAAAAAGGAACTCTGAAACCGGGAATGTCTATTATTGAGCCAACCAGCGGCAACACGGGCATCGCTCTGGCCTTTGTCGCCGCCGCCAAAGGGATTCCGCTCACCCTGACCATGCCGGACACCATGAGCTTGGAACGACGCAAGGTCCTTAAGGCATTTGGCGCCAACCTGATCCTGACCCCGGGTATTAAAGGGATGGGTGGTGCCATTGAGCAAGCGGAGCAATTAGCAGAAAGCTCCCCGACAAGTACCTGCTCCTGCACCAGTTCAAAACCCGGCCAACCCGGCGATTCACGCACAGACCACCGGTCCGGAAATCTGGCAGGATACCAACGGTCAGATTGACGTGCTTATTTCCGGGGTCGGCACCGGAGGAACGATCAGCGGCGTTTCCAGTTACATCAAGAAAACCCAGGGGAAAGCGCTCATCTCAGTCGCGGTTGAACCGACAGAAAGTCCTGTGATAAGCCAGCGTCTAGCCGGGACAGTCCTACAGCCCGGTCCACATAAAATTCAGGGGATTGGGGCCGGTTTTATTCCCGATACTCTCGATCTGGAAATGGTCGATCGCGTCGAGCAGGTGAGCAGCGAAGAGGCTTTTGAATTCGCCCGCCGCCTGGCCCGCGAAGAAGGTCTGTTATCCGGTATTTCCTGCGGTGCAGCGGTGGCGGTCGCTGCCAGGCTGGCGGCCAATCCCGAATTTGCCGGTAAGAACATCGTTGTCATCTTACCCGACTCCGGTGAGCGCTACCTGAGCACCACCTTGTTTGAAGAGAGCACATGATTCCTGCCCTGGGAGACAGCTCCCGACTGACCCTCCGGAGGGGTGACCACCCAAGTCTCTCAACTGCATAGACTCAGTCGTGAATAGAGGATGATTATGACCAGAAGTGATAACAGCCTGACTTCCCGGAGTGTTCAGATCGGCGTCGGACGGGATGAAAAATACGGCGGGATCAGTTTCCCCATCTACCCAAGCGCCACCTACCGTCACCCAAGGTCGGGCAGAGTACCGGCTACGAATATGCGCGCAGTGGCAACCCAACCCGGGACATCCTTGAAGAAGCGCTGGCCGACCTTGAGGGGGGTAAGCGCGGGTTAGCCTTTTCGTCGGGGATGGCCGCCCTGACGACCCTGTTCCTGCATTTTTCCAGTGGCGATCACCTGGTGGTTTCAGAGGATCTCTACGGCGGAACCTACCGGGTACTGGATCAGATTTTTGCTAAATTCGGGCTCACTTGCAGCTTCGTCAAAACCAGTGACAATCAGGCTGTCGCACAGGCACTGACCCCTGCGACCAAGGCACTTCTGGTCGAAACACCCGGCAATCCTCTGCTCGGCATCACCGATTTACGCTTTCTGGCCGAACTCTGTCAGGATCACCACCTCCTGCTGATCGTCGATAACACCTTTCTCACCCCGATTCTGCAACAACCCCTGAAATGGGGCGCGGATATCGTCGTGCACTCGGCCACCAAATACCTTGGTGGCCACAGCGATCTTTGTGCCGGAGCTTTAATCACCAGGGATGAAACCCTGGGAGAGCGTCTTTACTTTCTGCAAAATTCGACCGGAGCTATATTATCGCCACAGGACTGCTGGCTGTTGATCCGCAGCCTGAAGACCCTGCCGTTACGGATGGAGCGACACTCGTCAACGGCACTCAAAATTGCCCTGTGGCTTCAAAACGCAGCCACAGGTGGAGCAGGTCTATTATCCAGGCCTGAGTGAACACCCCGGTCACCAGCTAGCGACAGAGCAATCCGAAGGATTCGGTGGGATGCTCTCATTCAGAGTGAACAATGAACAGTTGGCCGAGCAAGTCCTGGAGCGATTGAAACTCATCTCTTTCGCTGAGAGCCTCGGTGGCGTCGAATCATTAATGACCCTGCCAGCGATACAAACCCACGCCGATATCCCCGAACAGGAACGCCGGCGTTTAGGGATCTGTAACTGTCTTCTTCGACTGTCAGTTGGCCTGGAGGATGAAAACGACCTGATTGCCGACCTGCAGCAGGCATTGAATTGAAATACAGGAGTTAACCATGGATGGCAAACACTACCGCAGCGCGACTCAAGTCGTTCATCAAGGGCAGGACCGCGACCCCTATACCGGAGCCTCAACGGTGCCGATCTACCAGGCTTCAACCTACCACCATCCAGGCGGCATTCCGGGTGAATTCGATTACGCCCGCAGCGGCAACCCCAATCGTCAGCAGGTTGAACAGGCCGTCGCCCTGCTCGAGGGAGCGCAGTACGGCTTTGCCTGCTCTTCAGGAATGGCTGCCATCGGCACCGCCTTGTCGCTGCTCAAGGCGGGAGATCATCTGGTTGCGCCGGAAGACCTCTATGGAGGCAGTTACCGCTACCTGACCCAACTGCTGCCCGACCTTGGGGTCTCGGTCAGCTATGTTGATTTCACCGATCTAGGGCAGATTAAAGAAGCGATCAGCGCCAACACGCGCGGGTTCTTTATTGAGACGCCGTCCAATCCATCGTTCCTGATTTCCGATCTGCGCGGCATCGTCGCCCTGGCCAAACAGCACGGTCTGCTGACCCTGCTCGATAACACCTTCATGACCCCGCTGCTACAACAGCCGCTCAAACTCGGCATAGATGTCGTCATCCACAGCGCCACCAAGTTTCTTGGCGGCCACAGCGATCTTCTGGCAGGCGTAGTGGTGACAGACAACAGCGAGCTGGCCCAGCGTTTAAAGCGGTTTCTTAATGGCTTCGGTGCGGTCTTAAGCCCCTTTGACTGCTTTTTACTTTCACGTGGCCTGAAAACACTCAAACTACGCATCGACGCAGCTCAGAGTTCGGCCCTTCAGTTGGCAGAGCGACTCCAGACCCACCCGGCAGTGGCCAGGGTACTCTATCCGGGTCTGGACAATTTCAAACAGCGTGAGTTGCATTTTTCCCAGGCCAGTGGCGCTGGGGCGGTTCTCTCCTTCGAATTGAAAGATAAAGCTCGGGTGAAGAGCCTGCTGCAAAAAGTCCGGCTACCGATCATCGCCCCAAGCCTGGGTGGGGTTGAAACCATCCTCACCCATTGCTGGAGCATGTCCCACGCGGCAATGCCGGCAGATCTTAAAAACCGCCTGGGAATCGGTGAAGGACTCCTACGAATTTCGGTCGGAATCGAGGATGTCGAGGATCTTTGGGACGATTTTTGTCAGGCCTTAGCTTGACAGGATGAGCCCTGGTGGCATAACGAGACTCAACTCAGCACAGTGTAACGCTAACCGGCTCACCGTCGGCACAGCGTTGGCGACCATGGTGCAGGATGGCGCAGATAGGGCTGCAGCTCAATATTGATGATCGGCTTTCCAGCCCTACAGCCGGTCGCGGTCTGTAAAACACCAGCATCACAGCCGATTTTTCAGGATCGCTATTGATGGCAGCTGCCAGCGCAACGTTTTTACGTTCTAACGGATAAGCGGCTATCCCAGCCTTGATCGAACCCATCCCGAACGCTATGAAGCCCAGTTTCCCCATTTCAGATCTCCTCCTCGATTGTTTGTTTTTATTATAAATATGGCTATACAGAAGGATAAAAGCGGCGATAAGATAGCTTTTCACTGAAAGATTGTTCACAAGGACAAACAATGAAAACGACTCAAGGGATTCTGGAATTCGTTCAGGTGGTCGAAGAAGGGGGTTTTTCAGCCGCAGCTCGCCGGCTGGGAACTTCAAAAGCCTATATCAGCCAGAAATCAGTCAACTAGAAGGGCGACTGGGAGTACGTCTTCTGCAACGGACAACGCGGAAGCTGTCGTTGACGGAAGCCGGACAGATTTATCACCGCTATGCCAAAGAGATTGCCCGCCAGTTGAACGAAGCGGAGGAGCGAGTCAGAGATTTCCACCAGAGCCCGAAGGGGCGAATCCGCGTCAGCATGGTCGACGGCGGCTTGGGAGAGTGGTATCTGGCCCCGGTGCTGGCCCGGTTTGCCACTCTTCACCCCGGAATCGAATTTGACCTGGATCTTTCGAGTCGCATTGTCGATCTGGTTGAAGAGGGTTTTGATTTTGCCATCAGGGTCGGAAATCTACCCGATTCGAGCCTTATTGTGCGAAAATTGACATCATTTCGTTTCGGTCTTTATGCGTCTCCCACCTACCTGGAACGGGAAGGGGTGTTGTCATCTCCAGAACAATTACGCCGCCACAACTGCTTGACCGGTGCCACTCAGCGCTGGGTTTTCAGTAAAGGGGACACTCTATGGAAATAAAACCACAGGGGAACTGGCACAGCAAAAGTGGCCAGGTTTGATTACCGCAGCAGCTCAAGGACTGGGAATCGCCAGAGCGGCCAGTTTCTACGCCGAGCGGGCTCTGGCCGACGGTGAGGTGGTTGAGATTCTATCCGACTGGACCCGTGAAAAAACACCGGTCTGGATTGTCTATCCCAGTGGCCGCAATATCCCCAGGCGGGTCAGCTGCGCTGTCAACGACCTTCTTGATCATTTCCGTGAGGAAGTCCCCTGGGATTAGTTTTCCGTGCCTTTACAGCAGCTCCTGAGTCCGCAACAGGTCAACATAATCGACCAATAGCCCTCCTCTTACGCCCATTCTTGCCAACGGTGGTTTCGGCAGTAAAGAGCGAATTCAGAATCGCCTCCTCAACCGCTTCAGCGGCGCCGCGAAAGACCATGTCCATGGCATCAGAATTAACCATCCCGACAGAGAATGAAACTTCAGTTTCATAGTGCGACACACGGTTGGAGGTACTGAACGCTATGGCGATATCACCGCTGCCATGCCCCATGTAAGAACCGGTTCTGACCAAACCTGCTGTCGATCGCTTTGCCGTTCGTTTAAGCTGGCGTTCAGTGAGAGGCAGGTCCGTTGCCAGGATGATAATAATTGAGCCTTTGTCCCCTGACGGTCGGCCTCGCCATCAATACGGCACAAGGCTTCACCAACGGCCTTGCCATTAATGGTCAGATCCTGCTTTTCACCCTGATTTGTCATCACCAGGCACCGATCACGTAGTTGCACTGCCCCAGTTCCAGCTCTCTGGATGCCGTTCCGATGCCACCTTTCATTTTGTGACAGGACAACCCGGTCCCCGCTCCGACACATCCCTCTCTGAACTCGACTGAAGCAGTCGTTATCGCTTCGAGGACATGCTCTTCACGTACCTTCAATGCCCTGATGTCGTTGAGGTATTCACCATCATTGCACTCACAGATCAAGGATTGACACTGCCGGTCGTATCACCGATATCGCTGTTCTGCTCCAGCATATAGCGTACCAGCCCCTGAAAAGCGACTCCAACACTCAGGGTATTGGTCAAAACAATCGGGGTTTCAATGGTACCCAGCTCGTCAATCTGAATCAATCCGGTCGTTTTACCAAAACCGTTGATAACATGACAGGCGGCAAAGACCTTGTCCCGAAACAGATTACCATCATGAGGTAAAATCGCTGTCACTCCGGTCTTGCAATCCCCATCATCCAGAGTGACATGACCGACACGAACGCCTGTAACATCACTGATACTGTTGAGCCTTCCCGGTTTCAGGCGACCGCTGCAGACGCCGTAATCCCGTGCCCGTTTTTGATTCAGCATAAACAACTCCCTCTATCACTTATCGCTACAGCCGTAACTCCCCCATCAACAGCAGACAACAATAATACACAACCTGACAATCTTCAGAACGATAAAAAGAGCTGTTAACCTGCTCGATCGCAGTCGTCTCGAAACTCTGGTTCTTCCCGTTGCCCTGATCGAGGAGATCGGCGACCATCACGATAGCGATAATCAGGAGCTCACCCTGGCCGTCAGAATTGCGGCTCTCATCACCGGCGACCCCTGTTCTTTTTGCGACAGCACGGAGCTCTCCCAACAAGCTGCCGCAACATTCAATCTGGATCAACGGAAACTCAAACGCCTCATTGAGCAGGCTTTTGAACAGAGTTTCGAACCATCTTCAGCCCTTAGCTGAACACTCCATTTCACACTTTTTATTCGCGTAGCTCACTCGTGCTTACAGCAATCGCCTTGTCCCCTTAATGACCTTTCCAATTTTGTGCTATTATTTTCTCAAGTCCTGCAAGGCAATACGGAGCATGAAAATTCGAAGACGATCCGGCACCAAGCATGTATACTCGACCGATGTTCTCCCATTTAACACCATGAGCAACCAAGAGCAAGGTACGTGAAAAAAAACCGCAACCGAAATCATCTGCCCCCCAATGCCCGGTCGGGGAAAAAAACTGCCCCGTTATCGCGGACGTTATGACGCTGCGGCAGGATCTCGAAAAACTGTCCACCCAAGTACGCACCGACACTCTGACCGGATTGGCAAACTACCGTTATTTCTCCATCGCCTTAGCTCAGGAGTTCGAACGGACCCAGCGCAGTGGACAGCCGACATCCCTGATCATGCTCGACATCGATCATTTCAAAAATGTGAATGATACCTGGGGGCACGAAATCGGCAATCAGGCCTTGATCCACATCACCCGCTTAATTGTACAGTCGGTACGCAAACTGGATATTCCCTGCCGCTACGGCGGTGAAGAGTTTGCCGTCATCCTGCCTGACACCCGGCTGAGAGCTTCCGTTCCGGTGGCTGAAAGGATCAGAAACCGCATCGAAAATACGCCTCTGCCTTTACATGGAAATCATCAATTGGACATGACTGCCAGTCTTGGCATCGCAACTTATCTTCATAATCAATCAATCACAGTCGAAGAGTTGATTCGCCAGGCGGACAGCTTTCTCTATCAGTCCAAGCAAAATGGCCGTAATCAGGTTTGCCATGCTGAGCTGCCGGCTCTTGGTGCTGTCAGTCAAGAAGAAAAGAAAGTTCTGTCTGGTCTCTTCAGTCCCAGTTCACATAACAGGAAGTCATCATGAAAATGGTTATTCTGGACAGCTATACTCTCAACCCCGGAGATCTCGACTGGTCACCCCTGCAAAAGCTCGGTTCCTGCATCATTCATGAGCAGACAGAGGCAGATCAAATCATCGAACGGGCCGCCGGAGTCGATGTCATACTCACCAACAAGGTGACCCTTGATGCCGCAACAATCGAAGCTCTTCCCACTTTAAAATATATTGGAGTTCTCGCGACCGGCGTAAACATTGTCGATCTTGACGCGGCCCGGAAGCACAATATTATCGTCACCAATGTTCCCGGCTACGGAGCTCATTCCGTTGCCAGATGACCTTTGCCCTCCTGTTGGAATTGGCTCACCAGGTCGGCCATCATTCGATCCTCGCCCAAAACGGCAGCTGGAGCCGCAGCCCTCACTTCAGCCTCTATGATCGTCCCCTGACAGAACTGGCAGGGAAAACGATCGGGATTGTCGGCTACGGCCGGATCGGCCGCCAGGCGCCCGGATTGCAGCGGCGTTTGATATGCGCATACTGGTCAGCACCGCCCATCCGGAAAACTATCGAAGCGACGAGGAAACTGGCTTTATTGATGTCGACAATCTGTTTTCCGAATCGGATATTATTGTCCTCAATTGTCCCCTCAATGAGGACACTTACACTTGGTCAACACCGCCCGGCTGGCGCGAGTAAAGCAGGGAGCCCTGCTGATCAACACCGGTCGTGGTCAACTGATCGATGAAGCTGCCGTCGTTGAGGCATTAGAAGAAGGCTATCTGGGTGGTTACGCAACGGACGTACTGTCCCAGGAACCGCCAGAGGAGAGCCATCCCCTTCTCAGTGCTCCCAACTGCATTGTCACCCCCCATATTGCCTGGGCGACAAAAGAAGCACGCCAACGCCTGCTTGACGTCGTGGTCAAAAATATCGCCGCCTATAAAGAGGGGCAACCGATCAACCGGGTGGCCTGACACAAAGATGGAGTCTGTTAAATTCTATCTATTGCGTCATCTCAACAATGGCAAAATGCGCTCGCGGAAAATGATTCCATAAATTGCCGCCGGTCATCACCTTATTCTTTATCCGTAAAGGAGCGCGATAACAAATAGCTGACAGGCTTATCCTCACCCGATCCCTGAGCAACCGCTACAATCAGGAGCCGGTTTTTATTGGCGTAAATTCCCTGGATAAACACGCCGGGGAGCTTTGACAGAGTTCCTGTCAGGAAACGGCCACCCTGATTTTTCAATATTTCTATGCGGCTGGATTCAATATCCGGTGTACTTCCAAATGAAAAAAGCCCTGTCCTCTCCGACGTAACCACCAAAACCTCTGAAACCGAGTCACCATCGATATCCACGGCAACCGGCGGCAATTCGAAGCTCTCCGTTTCAAACAGAGAATCGATCTGGCCGGGAGTTTTATCATAGGTCACCACCGAAAGACTTCCTCCGGCAACCTCATCGATACTTTGAAGCAATTTTTCCTTCTGATAGATCCGGAGTCCTCCACTGCGAATATAGATGCTTTCTTTTTGTCCATTGCCTGTCGTATCGACAAGTAAACCCTGAGTTACGGGTAACCTTTTCTTTATATTTGCCGGCGCGGGCTGCTCTATGAAATGGTCGTCCTTGAACTCCAGCCGCTTAACGTTACCGAAAAACGGTCAATGTCGAAATATTGACCCAGCAGGGTCTCTCGCCGCCCGTCTTCATCCAGGTCAAATGTCCCAAGAAAGTAATTGAGATGATTCTTGAAAAGACTAAGCTGGTCGTCGTTAAATTTTAGAATGAAGCTGCTTGGCACCAGTTCTTCGGTTGAAGTCACCCGTGCGTCTCCGGAACGGGATGCCGTTACGCTGAGCAATAGTTCATCTTTAGCCTCCGGTTGCCACCACTGAACGGTATGGATCCGTTCAAGGGCGGAAGAACGATATTCCGCAATGGGAATCAGCTTATCCGTAAAACGAAATACCCTGACGTATGTCCCGTCAGTTGTCGCCAGCAATAGACCATTTTCCCGTTCAAGGAAATCCGTCATCAGAATCTTTTCGTTCAAAGTGGCGATCTGATCAAATCCGGGAAATTTTTCGTCAAAACGCATTGGCAGGTTGTTAGGGGACCATGACATCTCCAAACTTATGGATTTTGTAGCTTGGCCTCCTTGATCGGTCTTCACGAGAGTCTCACCGCCCTGCCGTATCTGTTTTCCGGCGATAATCCCGATGTCTTCTGAATTGAGACTTGTAAATCTTTCGCCGCCACCGGGTATGATCGAATCGGACTTCGGTTCTGGTCTTCGAGTTGAAGAAGTCCATTGTTCAAAATAAAAACAAGATCAGTCTCAGGCAGATCGTCGAAAGGTTCCTGCTGGGGAATATACCGGTACCCCTGCCAGTGCAAATTCGGAAGCGTTTGGCTAATATTTGAATAAAAATTTCGCCCCTTACCGATCCGGTCAATGAAAAGTGCCGACAAACCGGAAAACCTGGTCACTTTTTTTCCGGAGATCCCATTATCAGCGCCCTTGATCACAACGACATGACTGTAGTCCGTTCTGACCTCAGTGACTTTGAGCAAAGACAGGATGCGGCTGGTCTTTTTCATAAGCTTACCGGTCACAGGATTAATTATTTTTTTTCCTTCTTCCTCGATGCTCAACAAATCACCGACCATGATCCCTTTGGAACTTCCCATATCAACGAAAAGGGCATCACCACTTTTTTGACTCCAGGACGATTCCTGACAGTGGAGCCAGATCTTGAGAAATTTCATTCTCCCAAGCCAAGGCTGCTATGGGTGACGACATCATCAACACAAGGGACACTAACAGATAATAGCGGTCGAGATTTGAGCGAACCATGTTCATCCTCCACGGGACGGTTCAACAGGGATTCCTGACGATCCACCAGAAATCTCTGTTTGATTGTTTTCAATCTTGCCCACAAGATCAGAACTGAATCCGACCATGTGGGCAAGATAAATAGTCTCTGTTCGGGAACCACCTTTTTCCACCATCTCGGCGTCAATCTACGCATTCGATTGTGCGGCGTAAGAGCTACTTCTCCGCAAACTGCTTGATTGCCTTGACCTTTCGGAAAGTTAATGGTTTCCAAATCAGAAACGGATCGGTTAGCCTCTGGAGTTTCCGGATGCTAACAAATTAGAACTTGTAACGTAAGCGGGAGGTTACCCGATAAATATTTTCTTCACCCTTGCCATCACGGTTATATTCGAAAGCATCCATCGCATCACCTGATACGAGATACCCCCCATTCAATGCCAATTCGACGTTGTCATAAATCTTGTAGCTGATAGAGGCATCAATCTCTAAACCGATGTCATTATTGGCCTGCCGGTTACCGTTGTCATCGACGTATTCAATATCCTCAGCTGTCATGACATACAGAACTGCGACACCCACTTTAACGGTATCGTTGACTTTATGATCAACCGCGATTTTATTCAGGAACATCCCTTTATCAAGGATGTAGGGGCGCTCTGTTCCGTAAGTGTCATTGGCATAACCACCTTCAAAGAGAACAATACTGTCGGCGCGATCCACATCAGTCGACATGAAAGCATTGAACTTGTTGTCATTCTCGTTGTCATCACCAGAAGCATACCAACTGGTGAAGGTCACTTTAGTCGCACCAATGTTCATGCCGATATCGCCGTGAAGAAGATAGGCAGACAGATCGAAATCACCGCTCGCACTCCCGTTAAGACCAAGGAAATCAGCGTTATCAACAGATCCCGTCTGATACATGGCATCCCAGTTCGCGAAGAATTTGCCAGACTTCAAACCACCGTCGATACCGATTGTATAGATATCAAGAGCAACATCTCCTAATCTTTTACCTGATATTTCCAGCATCTACTGCACCTGGGGTAGTATTTCCGGGGTTGGAGTGTTGAAGAAGAGCAAACAGGCCGATATCAGTCCCCGAAGAAAGTTTGAAATCCCAGCGTCCGGAAAGAGCATCCAATGAATCCTGGTCTTCGCCCGGCTCATCATTAAAATACTCAACCCCACGGATCCAGCCCAATTCAATTTTGCTGTTTTCTAGGCTCTGCTTGTAGACAATACCCATGGCAGTTTCTTTCCAGAGAAAACTGTTCAGTTTATATGGCTGCAATCCGATCTGCACAAGAGCATCGTCGCTGTTGGGAAGTTGCAGGGCGGTATATGCCCAGCGGGTCTCAACATTGACTCCATCACCTGAAAACTTTCCTCCCGGCTTGTTTTGTTGACCAAAACGCAGTCCGCCAATTTCAACGGCATAAACCCCTTTGACCTTACCATTGTTGGTCGCTGCCTCAGTCCAGAGCCGATACTTGATCTCCCCCCAAGTCGCATTGCTCCTGTCGCTATCAATTTGCTTGGTCTTAGCGACGCCCCTGTCCAGCCAAGCACCGCCGGAGTACAATTGTGCGCGGTTGGTCGCTAAGTTAAAGCGGTTGTTTAGATCGCCATGAAACTCGAAGGTGACGGCCATGGCTGGCAACGCAACAGCACATGCAGCCAGTAGCGTAACCATCACTTTGACAATTTTGCTCATTTTGTTTCCTCCTATGCAGGTTAGAATTGCCGATCACTCGGCACGGGAGCCCGTATTAGCCCCGAAAAATGAAGTATCAACGTCCTTTTCTATGTTTCTGGTCAGGTATTTAATGCCACCTTTCAAAACAAGAGCTTAATGATGAAATTTCGCGATCTCGGCTTCGTATAAATTCAACTGGTCGTCCAGCTTGATCAGTTGTTTCAGCCGGTGTTCAATAACGCGATTAAGACGGTTTCCAAAATCTCTGGCAGAATCCTCGAGCAGGCCGGGCAGGAAGCGGCGCATCGCTCCGATACTTTTGGGCAGGGCGGTTCTGTCGCTCTATCACCAACTGCCACGTCAGATTGCAGACGGGCGCACGATCCTTGAAACACTGGGTGTGCATGCGATGAATTAATTGAATTTTTTTCTAACTGGTCGATACTTTTGATTGGAACTTCAGGAATGTCATTCTGGATTACGGCAGCGGCAAGCACTCATTGTATCTTTGAAAAAACCCTTTTCCGGGTTGCGAAGTTTAACATAATGACCAGGGATCAGCTTAACCACATGCTCAAATGTCAGGAGCTGACATCCCCAATAATCAGATCCAGAACACCGCCCTATACCCACTACAGGGAGACAGTGTGCTGGAAAACCCGCAGTATTTCAGACGCCGTACTGTCCTCCGTTTGACTTCCTTAAATTCGTTCGTTGTAATTGACCATTAGAAATTCAGGCTTAACCAGGTCCTGTCCTGTCAGTTTTTTCCCCTGCCTTGAAACAAATCCTGTGCCAACTCAGAATTGCTTTTATTTACAGATAGTTGAGAATTTCTATGGATAATTTTTGTGATGATATATAGAGAATATTCAAAGGTGCTATGCGCCATTTAGCGCAAGATCTTTCATAAACAATGAAGGTTTAGCTTTGCCTGGTTGGGAAAGTTATAAATACGGACTTTAAATAGACGAGGAAAAACGTAGCCGAGTGTTGGCCGTCATCGGCGAGTTTAAACGAGAATTGATTAACATGAGGGCCGAAAACAGGCAATAGCAGCGGGAGTCAAGGTTTACCGCTGGCCTAAACTGACAAAAATGGAAGGGGCGTCTCTGGCCACAGGGATCAGAGACGATATTCTCAGCAAAGAAGCCCTCGCCAAAAAATTAAACGTTCGGTACCTACCATTGGTCGACGAACGGTCGTTTTGAAAAAAAATCGGTTCCAAGGAAGAGGCGGCCTGACCGAATCAGACTGATCCCCCTCTGCTACTCTGCTTAGGCAGAATGCGGAGGAGGCAACGGCTTAGTCAAGTGTACCTCTATTTGCAAATTTCCGATTGAAGGCCGAAATCGCCTTCCAAATCTGATGTTCTTATTTTTGAACAGTTTGCCCCCAAGTGGGCTGGATACACAAAATCCTTTACAGGCCCCAAGTCTGAAGACCTGACGTTCTGATCAAGCTTATTTCTCAACAACTTCCAGTTCTGCTTTACTGTAAACCCCTTCAATACGGCACTCTTCATCTGCGGCAAGAAGAGTCAAGGTTCCCGTACCGTCGTCACCGATCGCCACCTTGGCCTCGGCATTTTCGACCAGACTGTAACAACCGCTTGTTTTGAAAGCACCATCCTGTCCCACGATTCCATACCAGTTTTCATCATCCCTGTTCACCTGAAAATTATAATCTCCCGCTTTCAGGCTGCTGCGTCCGAACACCCGTATTATTTCACACCGCTCGCCGCTCTTCTTGAACAGCATCATCCCCTTGCTGTTTTCAAGCTCCAGGGTCACGACCGCCCGCTCCTGCCCCACAAAACAATACTCAGTTTGGATAAAC
>LQAG01000121.1_pt1 | contig 35149 bp, 48 predicted proteins | sample 1535801 | NCBI WGS metagenome assembly LQAG01 (sample SAMN04331584, study PRJNA305678) | bioreactor metagenome | isolation source: bioreactor_3 inoculated with Wadden Sea sediment 1st replicate of a... | place: Germany:Bremen
GGAACTTCTTCATCAAAGGCTCCAAGTTCCTCTTTGATTTCCATGGACTTCGCTATATAGAAAGTAGCTCGTCAGTTCCTTTGTCCGATTTAACGGTTTTGTAACAGTGCTGCAGAATTCACTTTATGTTACGGTCTGCATGGTCGATAGAGCCACAATGTGCCCATTTTCATGACGCTTCATGCACCAATTCTCACCAATACATGGTCATATATCTACTGCGCTCCTTGGCGATTACACAGGTCGGACTTGCACCGACACGTAAGTGTCCAGCTTCGCTGGACACGCTCCTATACAACAAGAAAAGCGGCTTCGCCGCACTTTTGCCTTGCCAAAATTTCGTTGTGTGGAAGGAAAGTTTCATTGACAAAAAATGTGATGTTTCTGCACATTTTGTTAAAATTGAAGAACTTTCCTGTAATGTGAAAAGGCGGTCGCATCAATAAATTTTCATGATGCAACCGCTTTGATTATTCGAATTCATTTTTCAGTTTGTCAATGATGATACTCAACTGTTCTTTCTCATCATCCGTCAGCAGATCACTGATACGTTTTTCAAACTTCGTGATTTCATCTCTCATGATCCTATCAATCTCCCTGGCCTGATCCGTCATAATGACCTGTTTCAGTCTGGTATCCACCTTGGAATACGCCCTTGTGATCAGATCCTTTTTCTCCAGTTCACGGAGCTTGTTCGATACCGAAGGCGCCGTCAGCGAAAAGTGCTGTTCGATGTCCTTCTGGTAAACCTCACTGTCGCTGTTCTCCGCCAGGAATCCGATGATTCCAAGATCCGTACACATGACATTATTGTCTGGACCCAACACTCTATTCTTAACCTCCTCGTTAGCCCTATCCCGCTCACGCTTGATCAGGTGCCCAAGGGTTGCCAACTCAAATCCGAATTTTCTTTCTTGCATAACTCCACCTCGTTTCTTTCACAACTAATCCTTAGTTTACTAATCATCTGTGCGTTTGTCAAGGATTGTTGCACCTATGACTTCTTGACTATATAATGAAATATAGGAAAGCTTATAATCACGTTCTTATCATTATTCTGCTGTAAAGAAAAGGAGAATGTATTATGGGAAACGAAAAGCAAGGTCAACTGGTTCCTTATGACCTGGTCACACCCGGTTGGGAAGCCGAGTATACCGGCGAGACCGGTAAGTCCTCAGAACCGTCAAACGATTTGATCACTTACAGCACAGACCCTGAAGGCAATGTCATGGGGTGGTTCTCTTCCTGGGGATTCTGTCATGCCAAGGAAGAAGACTGGAACGCTGAGATTCGACTGCTCAACTCGATGCAGGCAGAGCTCGGACATCTTGATGACAGTATCAGAAGAATCCGTCAGCACATCGGCGGCCTGCTGAGCTGCGACAGCGGCATACCAGTGACGATTGATGAAATCCTGAATGCTGTCGGTACAGGGCAGTTGCCCGATTCCGCTTTCGCTCGGGCTGCTGGGCATCTGCAGGAACCAAAAGCACACAACCCCATCATATTGAAAGTATGAAGGCCATCGAGGATATTCTGACGGGATTCCTTGATGGGATATCAAAGGATGCGTTCATCACGAAATATCCAGGCGCTGAAGGATTCATCAAGCGCACTTATGACTGGTTCGGTGCGTTGAACGACTTTTCGGAACTCCAAAAACTGATGCTGAAACGGCTCCTTCTTCCTTTCGATTATTTCACGAAGCGTTGCGAGGATATTTATGAACTGGCCGATCGTTGTTTTGGCGAAGACGGCGAAGGATTCAAGCTTGACAGGAGTATTTCCGAATTGGCAGGGTTACCGCGCATATACCCGATCAACAAAGAAGAATACAACACCAATCTGAACACCATCACGGATGAAGCCAAAAGGGAAATCTATGAAATCTGCGGAAACATTGCCATCGAGGTATATGAAATGTCGGACTGTCATCATAATACCTTCCGTGCCATCGAAAACTGCATTTATGGCATAGGAACTCTACGCTGGGGTATCCCAACCCGCATCAGGTCATCCGAACGCAAACGCATCGGACAACTGATATTCGGATATACACTGGGTCTGGACCGCTGGCTGCAAGGCATCCCGCAACAGTTTCTCTTATTGGATCTTGGGCATGTCGATCTTGGATTCGACCCCAAAAACGAGATCCTCAGAGTTTATGCCTATCTGGGCGAAGACAGGACACCGGTTAAGGTATGGCTTGCCGCATGTTTGTGGTACATGCTGACGCTTAGACCACCCGCTGTTTTTTCAGTTTCGGATTCCAGCATAAAGAGCTCATCGAGGGCTGCGAATCAAAAGGCATCATAACGCATGAATGGATCGATTCCAAACTTTATCGCTAAACGTCGTTTGTCTTTCAACCTCGAATCAACTGTTCAGGTCAACCGTCTCAATCCATTGCCCCTTCTCATTATAGCGGTACTCTTCGTTTTGGCCATCAGAGTCAACGAAGGATATGAGATGATCATGCGCATCATATGAAGATTTGGACCAATAGCCATCCGAATCTTCGTATGATATGTTCTTGTTCCTGTCAAACACCCGTTTCTCCCAGTATCCATTGGAATCTTCATAATATATCAGGTTATTCATCCCGTCGAAGTCATGTTTTTCCCAGTATCCATGAGAGTCTTCATGATAGATCTTGTTACCTCTGATATCGTATTCGTTCTTGGACCAATAGCTTTCAGAATTGGCGTATTCGAAGTATATCTCATTCCCATTCCTGTCAAAGATCCATTTCTCCCAATTGCCTTCCGAATTCTCGAAGTAGATTCTGTTTCCGTTTTGGTCATGGGCAATCTTCTCATTATCCTCATTGTATTGGAGCTCATCCAGGTCAACTCCCTGCCATAAGTTTTTAGCCATTCCATCAACCCCTTTCCGATTGACTCAACAGACATTCAATGACACTTTTAATGATACTCAGAATGATATCCACTGTCAAATCCCTCCGGTACCTCGCTCTTTCCTTTGACAAAACTAACTAACTCACACAGGTATGCATGTTACCATATTTCATTTTCCCTGAAAAGTAGGCACTTTTTTTGCACATACTATACTGTAGGTGCGTATTGGCGAAAACAGAGGGATCCAGGGCTTTCTCATTCAAAAACGTTTTTACATCTCCATATTGCTGAATGAAATTTCCGCATGAACCGCTTCAATATGTTAGAATGAAAACATAACAAACCTGTCAAAGGAGGCCGTGATGATGAATGAACATTCCGACACCCATATGAATAGTAACGACAAAGAATATCTGACATTGACACCGGTCAACCTCATCCGTCAGCTGGCATATCGGATGAAAGAGCATGATGTGGCCGCTCTTGGGGCTCAGATGACCTATTATCTCATACTGTCCGTATTTCCATTCCTGATGGTCCTGCTCAACCTGATCGCCTATGCCGGACTGTTCGATGCCGCAATGCTGGACAGCATATCTGAATTCATGCCGGGTGAAAGCGGTCAAATGATTGTCAGTGTCATCGGAGAAACCGTCACCGCCTCTTCTGCAGCGCTCTTCTCTGTCAGCATGCTGGCAGCGCTGTGGTCTTCCACCAAAGGCGTCGGCGCGCTGATCAAGGGGTTCAACAAAGCCTATGACCATCGCGAGAGCCGTCCATTCTGGAAAGTGAAAGGTATCGCCATTTTGTTCACCATAGGATTGATTGCTGTCATCTTTGTCGTCCTTGTCATGCTCGTAATGGGTGAGGTTATCGGGCAGGAATTATTTGACACGTTTGATGCCGGATATCTTTCGAAGTGGTGTGGAACGTACTTCGCTATATCATACCGTTGGGAGGCCTGTTCTGCATGTTCGTTCTGTTCTATCGCTTTGCGCCGGATAGGACGACAAGCACAAGAAAGGTCATCATCGGTGCCCTATTCACCACCTTCTTCTGGATAGGCATATCCCAGCTGTTTTCAACTTACATCAACCGGTTCGGCAACTATGCCAAGGTCTATGGAAGCATCGGTGGCATCATCATCTTTCTCATCTGGCTATACCTCAGTTCCGTGATCATTCTTACCGGGAACGAATTGATTGTCAGTATTGCATATCTGCATTCGGATGAACGCAATGCCACCTATGAAAACGTACCACACATTTTACCCACAAGAAGCAAGAAGAAAAAAGAGAACTGAAGATATCATTTTGAAGAGTGGGATGCAGCGAGATCAAAAGATGTATTCATTATGTTTCCTACTCATTATCCCCAATGACCTTTTCAACAAATTGCATCGGCATTGAACACTTTGCGGTAATTTCCTCAACACTCATCCCTTCCGCATGCATCCGTTTCACGACATCTTTCATGGATTCACCGATTTCAACAATATGACCGTCATAATCATATACGCGCATCAATCTTTGCCCCCATGGCTGTGCGTAAACGTCATGGACAAATTCAATGCCTTCCTGTTTCAACTTGGCGCTGACCTTTAACAGATCATCCGTTTCAAAATACAGTTCGAAACTGTTGGATCTCTTGGATACCGTAACCGGTCTCTCCACGCTGACCAACGATGCAAAATGTTCCTTATGATGAATGGAAAAACTTCCTTCAAAGACAACATTCTCTCCATAATCACTCTCAACTCTCTGATCAAGCAATAATTCATAGAAATGTCTGGCAGCCTTGATGTCATCGACTACAATAAGTGGACATACATATTTCATGTTGGCTCTCCTTCCGATTTGGATACAAAAAAACAGCACCGTATTCATGATAATACAAACCATAGTTCATTCTATCACAAAATCCGGTACTGTGAATGCTGTTGCCATAACGGAATCTTCCATATCTGCTGAAATATCTACCGCCAATTCTATTGATTATTGAATACTATACTCAACGCCTGCTCTTCAGTATCTTCTTGATTTTCTCCTCATCACTGTTATTATAAACAGCCATAAAGTTTCTTCCGTCTTTCAGAGTTAAGGTCAGTTTGCTTCTTCCACCAAGGGATTCCGTCTTAAAACTACTGAACGACTTAAAAGGAATTTCATTCAACTGTCCCAAGATACCTGTTTCACGAATGTCAATCAGCCTGGAAATGAACCTTCCCGAACTATAGATGACCACTGCCAGAACCACCGCAAAGCTTGGTCCGACCTGCTCACCCTGAGCAGTATATTGGAATGTCACTATCACCATGAATACAATGAAAATGGCAACAATTCCCATCAGCACCTTTCGCTGCAGCTGACTCGGCGTAACCGCTACCAGCAGCTTGCCCATCACCCTTTTTAACCTAAGGTACCGATTCACTTGCCAGCCCATGAACAGGATCGATACGAAAAGGATTGCCAGGGTCAAATAACTTAAAAATACATTCATCGTTTACACCTCTCTAATAGTTATAGATACAAAAAGGCGCCGTACTTAAACAGTACAGCGCCTTTGCCATGAATATTACTAAGTCAATATTACCATCATCCGGGACTAAAGTCAATCTTATTCTTTCAAACCCGTCTGAACAAACTCGGTTTCAGCGGGAACATGTATACTCTTATTATCTTCCTGCAACATGCCATCATACGGATTCAGTATAGCTGCATACAATCCCTCGAACGAGAACATCAGTATCAGCATTGCCACTACGAATACATGAAGGAGGGATTTTTTCTGTCTCTCCCTTCTCCTGAAAACATACTGCACACCAACTCCTGTAAAAGCCCAGAATACAATCAACCGAGTCAGCACGACTACCTCCATCGCTACTCTGACTAAGCCGGTGTCCTTGAACAGGAAAGACAGGCTCCCGAAAGCTACATGAACAAAAACTGAACCAATAATCAAAAGAAACCCGGTCTAACGTAATTTGAAACGACCAATCCCTCAGAATACCTATTGAACATGAATCCGAAGCACCAGAACATGATGCCATAGATTGCGCTCAGTCTATATCCGTTTTCAATCCTTTCCGACAGGAGGAAAAAAGAAAGAATCAGGATGATCATCGATGCCGCTATGGTATCCAACCCGCTTCTTAAAAAAGAATCTACCGTTTTACCTAGAACCGCATCAAGCAATAAACCCATCATCAGCATGATGGTCACACCAAAGCACAGATCAATATATATGCCGTTCTTACCGATCAGCCTATTTGTCAAGATCTGAACAGCCAGTCCTACAGCTGCAAATATGACACCATTCAACACGTAGACAGCCAGGGTACTGGAGTAATCCAACTTCATCAGAATCCTGAGTGATGGTATGAAATATGAAGTAAAGACTTCCGCACTATAACTGATCAGCGAATACCGATAGAACAGTGCGAAAAACACACCAAAAACAAAACCGCTTGTTGTTGCCAATGCCAAATTGTTCTTGAAAATCGTGGAGAAAGTAAACAGGGTCAAAACCAGCAATATGATGGGCAGGAACAGGAACATATGCAACACCTCTTAACTCATCCGAATCCAGAACAAAGTGGGCTTTAATGCCCACGTTCCGCCTCGGCGGATTGTTTAGGATATCTGACGGAAATTGCTCCCATGGAGCACTTTCCTAGTCCATTAAAATACCGACCTAAATAAAAGGTCGGTTACGCTACTGACTCACCAAAAGAAAAGCGTCCATCATAAATCTTCCGGCTCATTGTCCCCCACATAGAAGTATAATTTTTTTTAGAATTATTCTTCTATTTTAATTATAATACTAAAGTCATTATTTATTAATAGTGAATCTAGCATATCCGTGTAGGTTAGATGCAACGTTTTACTCTCTATACTATAGGTATAAGGTACCAAGTATCTTTTCACTCCTGCATGTTTAAGCTTTGCCTCAGAAAACTGATGCTCTCCTTCTTATGGGTTTTGCTCATGACACCAAGGGAAGCCATGATATAGTGTTTGTCGATCAGAATTTTGACATCTTGATTCGGCAGCAGTTTCCTGCCGTTCGAGTCAGTGACAACACTTTTGAGAATATCCATGCCAGACTTCAGCCTCGCCAGAGCACCGCCTGTCCCTACGATATATTTGACTGCCGTAAGATCCTTGCCCTGGGCGGCTTTCCTGCGTCCCGAGGTGGTGTAGATATCGATCAGCTCCCCTGCGTGTCTTTCCATGGCTGCCTGACAGGCAATGGATGCCAGAATCCCGACGAATTGCCTTTCCAGTTCTGTTTCAGGAATCGGCTTATGACCGCTGACCAGCTCAGCAAGCTCCTCTTCAGACAGGTTGAGCACTTTGGCGAGTTTTGATGCTGTCATCAGGTCAATGACATTTTTCACATTGATATAAAGCCCAAGGTCACCTTCCACCGTCCTCTTGGCGATGGGCTCCGGCGCAATCATGATACGTGCGATATCCTCGGAGCCTTCCGTAACCGAATGGATATCCGTCGTCGCCCCGCCAACATCGACCGTCACTACATCACCCAGCATTTCAGCCAGCAATTTGGTCGCTTCCATGACACCGGCAGGTGTCGGTATGATGTTGCCACTGACAATTCCCCTCACCTTTGTCATTCCAGGCGCGTGAACGATGTGCTCTTCAAAGACCTCCTGAATCACTTTTCTTGTCGGTTCGACATTCAGTTGGTCGATTCTCGGATAAACATTTTCCACAAGATAAAGCTTGATTCCCGTTCCTTCAAAGATCCGTTCCATCTCATCCTGATTCTGGATATTCCCGGCATAGATGACCGGTATATCGAGGCCAAGTCCTGCAATCTTTTCGGCATTGTAGATAGCCGTATCCCTCTCCCCATAATCCACACCCCCGGCAAGAAGCATGATATTCGGTTTTATTTCCTTGATCCTGTCGAGGTCTGTTCTCATAAGTCTGCCGGCTGTAATCATATGGATATTGGCTCCCGCACCCAGCGCAGCCTCCTTGGCAGCCTTTACCGTCATGTCATAAACAAGGCCGTGCACCGTCATCTTCAGACCTCCGGCAGCACTGCTTGTGGCAATCATCTCATCATATTCCAAAGTATCCGAACCAAGGCATTTCTTCAAATCCTCAATGGCATTGCTTAAACCGATATTCACATCACCATCCAAAACAGTCGTCAGCGCTTGACCGGAACCTGCAAAGCAGGCGTGCTGCCCTAGATTGAATCCGTTGACTGCTGTTATTGTACTGCCGATTTCCGCTACCAATATATCCAGCTTCATGTCATTCCCCCATGCCTTTTATCGCAGCTATTCTGATGATGCCTTGCTTAGAGCTCTTTTCTGTTGCTGACAAGGTATGTGGCAATGTGCCTGCCTTTGGTTCCCCTGCCGAATCCTGCATCGATACCGGTCTCCACTGCCAAATCGCTGATGACCTGTGTACCGCCGCAAATGATCGTCACCTTGTCACGGATACCTTTTTCAACACAGAGTTCATGGATCTTCCTCATGTTCTTGTAATGAATATCATCATGGCTGATGATGGTGGAGACCAACAGGGCTTCAGCATCGGTTTCGATGGCTGCATCCACCAGTTTCTCCAGCGGACAAGACGTTCCCAGATACTCGACTTCGATGCCCCATTTTTCGATACCGCCATGCTTGATGTCGATGATTTCACGAAGTCCAACGGAATGCTCGTCCTCACCGACGGTGGCTGCCACGACTTTGAGTGGCCTCTTCTCAATGGCCTCCCACAGTTGTTCATCGGAGAGCATTATCTGTTCTTCAGGAATCTCCAGTTTACTGATATCGACGGCAATGTCTACTTTGCCCTTCAACTGGATCCTTGTCCCTTCAGAGGGGTGAAGGACTTCGCTATGGATGACTTCAGGCGAATCCATGTTCATTTTCTTGGCAATCTCAATACTTGCGAACTCTGCTGTACGCTTGTCCGTCGGAAGGAAAAGCTCAAGAACAACGGTACCGTCAGCAAGCCATTCCATCTCCGGCTTCACCAGATTGGTATTCCTGAATTCCTCAGCTTCTTTCAAACGGCTATAAACATTGTCCTCTTGATCGAGCTCATCGATGAAGAGGATCTTCTCCGGCTTTCGAGGGTGCACCCGTCAATCAGTTTGGCCGGATTGTTCACCGCTTCCGAATCATACTGAGCGACATTGTTATAGCCATAATGGGCGGTCACCGGTGCCATATAGTCATCGTCACGCTCATATACCGTACCGTTCCCGATTCCGCCGCTGATTCTCCTTCCGATGCCGTCACCGTGCCGTTCCGGATACTTGCCTGAATCGACGAAAATCCTTTTTCAACCGCTTCAAAATATCCTCCTACTTCAAGAAGCTCCTCCAGGTACAGCACCGCTCTTTCCTTGAGTTCCCTTACCTGTTCCGGCAGATATCCATCGGTTTTCAGCTCAACCATATCCTTGAGTCCATCAAGGGCAACCAGCGTCTGCTTGGCCGTATCACAGGCTTCGATATTATAGATATGCCAAGGCACGTTGCGGCCTTCATCAGGTGTGATGGTCGACTGGATATCAGCGCTTGTCATCTTGGAAATCATCATGTTCAGTACATGGGTCACTGTCGCCTCCCTGGAAGATGATGTGATATATTTGGTATTCTGCTGGGCACGCATCCGGTAGTCGTGAAACAGCTCTCGAAGCGCCACTGCGTAAGGCAGGTCGTACTTGGTACAGGGAACAGGTGCCGCCGATGGCGGTACGGTCGACAGACAGATATTCTCCTTCTTCATGCCGCATTTATGGGAAAAAAAGACTGTTGATGCCATGCTGAACCATCAGCTCCGGCATGACCTTCCACGCCTCCCTGGCTGTCGCATTGGCATTGTGGGCACCATCAATCTGAGCTATGTCAGCCCAGGTCATGACAGCTTTGCTCTCAGCTGCATCGACAAAACTTCTGACCATGTTGATGTTGCGATACAGCACGTTGTATTGGGGATCCTGATGGGCGCCGTTGACCCCTCTTCGGCGAACATGACTGCAATTTCCGGTCCTGCCACTCCGGATATGTAGGAGTGATAATTGATCGCTCTTCCCACTTCATCCTCAATGAAATCCAACGCCTTTCTGTGAGCACGAACCTGTTTTCTGGTGATTGGTATCCCGCCGATGCCTTGCGGTGTACCTTCGATCAGTCCATCAAAATGTGACTGACCTGAAGTGCGAATGACCATGATATGGTCTGCTCCATGCCATGCGCTCATCCGCATGCGTCGAATATCATCCTCAAATCGTCCGGAAGCGATCTCCGTCGTAATGCTTTCGACCGGCTGCGGATCAAGGTTGTTGAAATACTGGACCGCGCTCGGAATGCCGATACTGTTCTTCAGCGGTTCGGAGCAGTCTGAATAGACATGACCTTCCATTTCAAGGTCCTGAACCGGTTCCCTCCACGTCCATCCGCGACGTCTTGGTCTGTAGTTTTCGAGATTCTCCAATATATCCCTGATATCCATCTTTTCGTCTGGTCTGTAATTCTTCATCCGCTCCACCCCTCTACCTATTTGACCGTATCCCAGAGATTGCCTTCAAGCATAGCAAGTCCAGCCTCTCTAATAGATACATTGTTCGCTTTAGACGCTCTGTAGACCAGGTTCCCCACACCTTTCCCGATAAGCTCACGGTCGATGGCCATCTCCACCAAAGGTTTCGCTTCAACGCTGCTGAAACCCATTCTCAGGAGAATGCTTCTCTCTATACTGGGTGTCGTATGTGTTCTGGCCATTTCCAGCAGGGGATCGACGGTCAGTTCCAGCAGTTCCCAAAACGGCCATGCAATTCCTGATCCGACAGGTTCTCAAGATGTTTTCTTCTCGTTTGAAAATCGTCATTTCTCTTAAGATAACCTTTCATCATACCCTCCTCAATGCCTCGATTGTCTCCTTTACAAATGCCATGGATGACTTGGTTTCCTCTGACAGATACAGGAAATCCGCATCCGTTATACGGTCTCTGTCTGCTGCTGCATTCCTGATATATGAGCGTTTCAGCTTATCCATATCGAGGTCGACCGCCTTAATCAAACCGGGATTCTCAGGGAGTATGATATTGCTGCCGCAAATCTCATCCCTGGGATTTCCAATCAGCACTTCCACTCCCATGGATTTCGCAAATCCGAGCTGGGGCTGAACATGTTTGCCCGCCCCCGTGTATTCGGTCTCCTGAACCAAAATCATCTTATCTTTATCCATCTCCTGGGCGATGCTAAAAGCCGCCGTCAGCGACGTATTGCCTGCCGGCCCTCTTTCCAGCCCTTCGATTTGGGCCAGAGCTTCAGTGATGTAGAACACTTCCCCCTGACCTACCGTTACGTATCGGTCCATGTATCTTAACGGCCTGCCTGCGGACCGTGGAACATCGGACCTGTCAGGAAGCGTCGAAAAGGGGATGCCGAAACCGGTGTGACCTGTGGTGAAGGACTTTCGGTTGAATTGACTGTCACTGGCCATGTGAAGTCCTTTGAGATTGACGCTGGCGCCTACGATCTGCGTTTCAGTCGCTCCTGCCTTCATCAATCCCCTGGCGGTTCCGGTCAGGTTGCCTCCCCCGGCGTTGGTACAGATCACCACATCCGGATTCCGGCCTTCCCTTACCATGAACTGCTGCGAGATCTCATATCCGAGGGTCTCAACTCCGGCGATTCCAAAAGGCGTATACAGAGAGGCATTGAAATATCCCGTACTCTCCAGAAGCTTGAGGAATTCATAGAAAAGCTCCGGTCCTACCGTCAGCTGGATCACTTCCGCGCCATAGGCTTCACATTTTCTGGCCTTTTCTATGATCTCCGGCTGTCCTTTCCCCTTGGAATCATAGCATTCCTGCACGATGACGCATTTCAGTCCCAGCATGGCAGCCTGGGATGCAACCGCCGCCCCGTAGTTGCCACTGGTCGCAGCAATCACACCATCGTACCCCAGCTTCCTGGCATGATAGACACTGATGGATGCTCTTCTGGCCTTGAAGCTCCCTGAAGGATTCGTCGCCTCATCCTTGATGAAGATTCTGGCTCCTTTTCCTTCCGGTGCCAGTTTTCTTGCAACTTTGGTCAGATTCTTCAACTCGATGATGGGGGTGTTGCCTACAGACTGGTCCTGCTGGATTCTGAACATCTCATCAAGGCTGTATCCCGTCTCTTCCATCATCCTTTCATAATCGAAGGCGATACCTCCGCTCTCAAAGAAGTGTAATCAATGCCGACCGCTTTCTTCATGATTTCGGCTTTTCTTGCCATCACATCACGATAATCATTACTCATTCCCATATCAGTCACCCAACATCTCTCTCAGCTGCCTGCCGATATACAGGATTTCCGCTGCACATTCCCCGTAGTTCACATCATGGGCCGGATTCACTTCCACAAGCTCTCCTCGGATCTTACGGCCGATCACTGTTGCAACGGTCACAACATCGCCGATGGATGCGGCATTATCTATCAGAAATCCCTTATCCCACATCTCAAGGGGAACCTTCTTCGTATCCTCCGGAAGGTTAGTGCTTCGTTCATCAGCTCTCAAAACTACACTATACACTCTGACCCAATCGCCTTTTACTGCTTCCACACAAACACCTCCAACTGTTCTAATCGATGAATTCCCTCATATCTCCCATAATGGCCCTCGGCACAGGAAGGTCAATCATGGTTTTAAGCCCCGGTTTTGCATTGATGACATGGGGTATCATGTTGACGCATATGGCGATGGTTCCGATTCCACCGTCCACCTCGGGTGTGATTGACATATTCACCGGTGGATTGCCCTTCAGCGTTATGTAATCGCCTGTGTGGGTGCCTTCCATTTCCGGTTCGATCTGCTGCGGATGAATCATATCGATCTTCACCTCTCCATCGACATAGCCCTGACCGGTCATATTGATACCGGCAAGCGTGCCGGCAGCAGCAAATCCATGAGGAGATCTCCTGTCGACGGTGGTCAGAATAGGTTTCATCTGCTGTTCGAACCTGTCCACATTCCATCCGATGGCATCCGCAATCATGTTGATGCTCTCATTGAATCCGACATGCCCTGTCAACCGGCCTTCTGCCACACGCCGATTGAAGTCATCTTCCGAAATACCCACACCCTGTTCTTCCATGACTGTCACACCAAAGGGGGAAAGGCTGTTCACCCTTTGGGCTTCAATATGCTCCACCGTTTCCATGCATCCTGTCAGGCAAACGACCAAAAGGTCCATGATCATTCCCGGGTTGATGCCTGTGCCAAGAACCGTGACTCCATTGGCTTTTGCAATTGCGTCAATCCGCCTGGCAAGCTCCGGATCACAAGCCTGCGGATAAGCCATCTCTTCTGCTGTCGTAATGACATTGATGCCTTTTTCCATGATCAGTTTCAGCTTGTCAAACGCACCACGTGTGAAAGAGTCTGTCGCCAGAAGACATAGGTCTACCTCTCCTTCAAGGACAGCTTCAATGTCATCGCTGATGACAACACCCTGCCAGCGGTCGATGCCCAACACTTCGGCTATGCTCTTTCCTGCAAGATCCGGGTGGGAGTCACAGACACCTGTGATGTCCACTCCGCTTTTCTTGTATAGCATCTTGGCCATGCCTGCTCCCATGGCACCGAACCCCCATATAGCGATTCTAATATTTTCCATACCATCCGCCCTCCATGAATATTCTGCAACCGTCATATCGATTCATCATCTTATGAACGTCTTTTCAACATATTCGCTGGTCATCACCGACAGGATTCCGGGATACTTCAACTTGAAGCGCACAATATCTCCTACCTTGTAGCTGTGGGATGATTTTGTCATATCCAGAATCATATGGTCGCTGCTCCTTCCAATCATCTCGATGTGTTCATCAAAAGGAACCAGCCCTCCAATATCCGCATCCTGCCTGCCTATGGCACATATCGCACGAATCATCTCGCCCTTGTCTTCATATACCGGTCTGTTGCCGAAGGCATCCATCCCGGCTTCCCCTTTCGGCAGTGACGGTTTCTTTTCAGTTCGACGATTTCAGCTTCGAGCACAAACACGTCATCATAGGTCCCAGGCACACGGTTTCCGAAAGCGGTCTCATTGCCGCATACGAAGATCTCTCCGATTCGCAGGTTATTGATGCCTGCCGGCAGATCCCCGCGTTCCAGAAGGTAGTAGGAACTGGAATTACCTCCGGATACGATCTCCAGATTCATTCCGATTCGTTCCTCCAGATTTCCTTGATCTCCAACATCCTCTCCATATGTTCGAGGGTTGGGATGACGGCTCCGAAACATGTCAGGTTCGTACCGATGCCAAGAATCTCTATCCCTTTCATACTTTGGATCTCCTCGGCAGCTTCGGACAGTTCATCTTCGTCATAGAATCCTTCTCTTAAGTCCCCCAAGTCAATCATCAGAATCACCTTGTGGACTTTCCCCTGCCTGACAGCTTCACGGTCAAGAAGCCTGATCGTACTGATCTCCGAATTCAGGGATATGTCCGAAAAGCGAATGACCTCTTCCACCTCCGTCTGCATGGGTATGCGAAGCAGCACCTTCTTGATCTCCAGTTCTTCAAGTTTCATGATGTTCCTGATCCTCGAATCCGCCACCGCTTCAAGACCTGCCTCAACATATATCTCTGCCAGGACAGGATGGGCGCAAAACACCTTGGTCACACCATAGACTTCGATGCCATGAGCATCCATCATATGCTTGACCGCTTCTACATTCCTTTTGAACTTTTCCAGATTGATCAAGACCCTTGGATACATGTGGACACCCCTCCATGACTCGTTCATCTTTATCTCATCATCTTAATTATAATCCTTTGTTCTGTATTACAAAAGAAGAAAAATCATCCGACAGTACGTGGAATTTTTCATGATAGCGAAACAGCCCTGGCGGAACTGCCGTTCAACCAGGGCTCTTATTTTCATTTCTTATATATTCTCATTTCAAACACTTCTTCAATACCATTCCGACAAAATTCATGTGCCTTCCTGCACCGGCTTCCATCGGTTTCCGGTCAGCAACAGCATGTTCATTGTCACTTGCGAGCCAATCGTTCCAGCATTCATCAAATCCCTGCAACTCGCATACCGTTACAATGTCAACCCCCTCCGTCGTTTCAATCAATTCGGTCCAGAAACGGATATCATGGAAAGTCTCCAGGTCTTCTGCCGACCAGGTCAACAGCATTTCCGGCGGCAGATTGTCATGGATATCCTTTTTCAGACCCGGAACCGCAATCAGGATGTATCCCCCCGGCTTGACAAAAGGCAGCAGATGCTTTGCCAGGTAGTCTTGGTCGCACCCGAAGTAATGATATGAATCAATGCTGACGACCGCATCGAAAAACGCCTCAGCGAAGGGCATATCATGGGCTTCCACCCTGATTGGGATGATCTGCTCTGCATCCAGTCCCATATCATCAAAGCGTTTCTTGTTTTCTGTTGGCGCCACCCAAAGGTCGGCAGCAAACACCTTTAACCCGTAATCCCTTACCATCAGTATCGAAGAGATGCCCCGGCCCGCATCCCAGATCCAAGACTGTCGACCCACTTGGAATAGGCTGCAGTTCAAGCATTTCTTCTGCCAACTTCATGGAATTGGGACCCATCATATTCTCTAGAATGAAGTTCTTATCGTATTCTTCTGATCTTGGATATCTCATAACCATCTCCCTTTCGATTACATATTCATCTGTGGAGCTGCAATCAAAACCTTACCTCGTAATACCATTCTACGATATCCTTTCACCTTTTGCAAAATCATCGGTGTATTATCACCCGATATCTTCACTCAAAAATGTTTACATAGTGATCTCTGACAATCCGGTTTATTCACGACATAGTTGAATTATTGCACCATTGATAGGTCAATTCAAGCCAACTGAACTGCGATGTGTTTATTGAAGACAGTCTGCATATTGCTAAAGTGAAAACTGGGATGAAATAATGGAAATTACTCAGGTGATATAACTTTCACCTTTCATGGTGGATATATTTCCAAGAAGTGAAGTGAATACTTGCATTTCAGTCAAACAGGGTCTTCCAATGGTCAGAATGATATGCATCAAAACACATCTGGATTTGCTCCTTCTTATTCTTTTCTGCTGCAAGTATCGGTAATTCTTCTATGCCAAAATACTGACTCTCTGTTGTTTCATTATTGGCTTCAAACTCACCCCCAATTCGTGAACACAATATAAAAATCTTACATATCTTATATGCATAAATCGGAAGGTTATGTTTTTCTCTATCCTGGACAGCAATAACCATATCAACATTCACATCCAACCCAGCCTCTTCTTTTACTTCTTTTATAATATTCTCCTTTACAGACAAGTCAACATCCACCCAACCTCCGGGTAATGACCAAGAACCATCTTTTCTCTCACCAAAAGGATTTTGTTGTCAGAGAAAATCGCAGCTCTAGTATCAATTTTTGGAGTTTGGTAACCCATGTCACTGCAAAACAAGTCTTCTACTTTTTCGATCGGGATAGCTGTTTTATAACTGATCATTTCTGATGCAATTTTTCTAATCTGTTCATACCGTTCTTTGTCATAAACATCTTTCCCATAATGCAAACCTGCTTGAGCGATACTCTGTAACTCTACTGCCCATTGCAACCATCTTTCATTTGTATCCATTTGTTTCCTTTCTGATGAATTCCACTTTAAATTTTCATGATAATCGATTTCTAAAAATCAATATTATAGTAATTATTATAAACTCACTTTTCAAATTCATCAATTGTTCTGCATAATTGTACGCCCCCTAATGAAAAAATCCCTCGAACCGAAGTCCAAGGGAACATATTTCATTACTGCCAATTATTCAATTATCAACAAGGTCTACCGGACAGTCTTTCATCTTGACGTCTGATACATCACTTGCTCATATCTGCCTCCAATCAACTTGAGTCTTTTTTTGATTTATCATGAGAGAAGGCAATAATTGAGATGTTGTGAAGTGAGATTTTTAGTTTACATCGCATCCTTCATTATATCTATTTCCTGCCAAGAAACTCCTCGATCGTATCTGCCCTCTTTCCGGTAATTACCTCAACATCCTTTGATGTTCCGGCAAATTCAGCATGATCAAACGCTCTATACATGGACGTCAATGTCCCGACAATTGCATCAACCTTCGCCTTGGGTAGATTCACGTTGGCATTATGAATATTTTCAGCGAACTGCTCAGTTGAAATGCTATTAAATATCACTTCCTTGCCTGTAATCCTGGAAATAGCTGCTGCTATGTCATCCAAAGTATAGGCATGTTCTCCTGAAATATCATAAACCTTCCCGCCATGCCCCTCTTCCAGACAAACAGTTGCCGTTGTCCTTGCAATATCATCTTTTGAAATAAACGCAACTTTACCATCATTCACCGGCAAGGAGATTGCTCCAGTATTTACATACTTGGCTATTTGGTCTGCAATCGGATCAAGATATCTTCCGCTTCTGAGAATTGTCCAGTCAAGACCACTTTGTCTGATCTTTGATTCAGCATATAGCAGGAAAGGCGTTATGTTGAACATCGAGTCCAAACAACCTCCTGTTACCACACTTGACAATATGATTCGTTTTACTCCGGTGGCTTGTGCTGCTCTGACAGCATTGAATATCTGGGTGATTCGCTGTTCCGCAGGTGCTCTTGACGGTATCAGCAATAACACATCCGTTCCTTTAAAGGATTCCACCAATGTATCATACTGATCATAATCACCATGATTCACTTGTACTTCATATTCATTGAAACATTGAGCTTTCTCAGTATTTCTCACCGTAACAGCAATATTCGCGGGTCCCCCTCCTTGAATCAATAATTCATTGACTACCTTCTTACCAAGACTGCCTGTTGCTCCCAATACATTAATTATCATTTCTTCCTCCAATTATTTTCCATCACATGTTTATTCTTCAATTCGATTTCATGTATTATTCTATCGAATCATCAACACGATTGGAATGTAATAAAGGCATTAAAAGTTGTAAGAATGACACCTTGTATTTCATAATCATTGAGCTATAAATACCTTTCGCATCTCTTGCCTGCATATCTTATCTTCGTATATTTATTCTGCTCGCCTTCCATCCCTACTCCGTTTTGGGAATCCACCTTCACGATATTGAATATCCTGTCGGTCATTGCATGCAGGTATCCCGATACCTGATCCAATATGACTTTCTGCTTCTCTTCATTCCAACATACTTTGATCAAAGAGTAATCTCCGTTGATATAAGCATAAGTCTCACCATCATCGTTGTATAGTTCAATTTCGGCATCGCCTCCACCATAGATCCGCAAAGTCAATTCAGCTTGTGGTTTCTCATCGACATATTGCTCGACAGGTCCGAGAGGGAGGATGGATCCCGCTTTTACCAGAAGTGGAATCTGATCAATCGGTGCATCAACAAGGATTTCTTGTCCTCCCTTATACTTCTCTCCTGTCCAGAAATCATACCATACCGTCATGTCCGGAAGATAAACCAACCTTGATGTCGCACCTTGGCTGATGACGGGACAGACCATAAGGCTTTTACCGAACATGAACTGATCCGCAATTGTTTCAACCCTCCGGTCATATGCGAAGTCAATAATCATGGATCGCATAATAGGGGAACCTGTGATGGCCGTTTCTCTCGCACAGGTGTAGATATATGGCATTAACCGATACCTGAAGTTATCATACTTGACCATGATGTCTTCCAGTTCAGGCCCATAGGACCACAGTTCATTCTCTCCTCTGGAGATTCCCATGTCGCAATCATGTTGACAGGTTGCACCCCTGCCGCCATGCACTCGGAACAACGGACAGAATGTACCATACTGAAACCATCGGATATACAGTTCTCGATAGGATTCATCCTTTGGATCGCCACCATAGAACCCGCCAATGTCTGTTGTCCAATATGGCAATCCACTCATCGTCGCATTCAAACCTGCTGCGATTTGCTTTCTAAAGGCTTCAAAGTCGTAACCGATATCCCCGGACCATACCGTAACCCCATATCTTTGGGCACCGCCGAAAGCCGATCTGCTTAGGATCAACACACGGTTATTGTCAGTCGCCCTTTGTCCTTCATAAAATCCTTTTGCATGCATCAACGGATAAGCGTTAATTCTCTCATCAAGCAATCCGTCACTCGTGTATAAGCCTGCATCCCTGTATTTTTCGAAATCCAACAAACCGTCATCCGGTTCACAGCAATCCAGCCACCAGACCCTGGCACCTTGAGCGTAATATTGACCGGCTTTTTCCCATATGTATCTTCTGGCCTCATCATTGAAAGGATCATACAGCGCAACTGAATCACCATTGAAGAAATCAAAAACAACGCTTTCACCATTGTGGTCACTTATCAATTGGTTCTTTTGGCGCATTGGGAAAAAATTCGTGCTGAACTTTGAGATATCCGGCCATACAGACACCATGACTTTGATATGCATATCCTTCAGTTTCTCAAACATTTCCACCGGTGACGGCCAGAATTTCCGATCGAATTTGAAGTCGCCCATTTCTGTCCAGTGATAAAAGTCGACCACCAGAACATCCAGCGGATATTGCTTTTTCCTGTATGTTTCTCCAATTCTCAGCAATTCACCTTGGGTCATATAACGCATTTTGCTTTGCCAAAACCCGAAAGCCCATTTCGGAATCATAACCGCCGGTCCTGTCAGCTGCCAATATCCTTCGATGATTTCATCAATGGAGTCGCCCTGAATATAATAGTAATCAACTGCTTGTCCTGTTTCTGATTCCCATACCATCGTAGTTTCACAGGTGACATCCATCCATGTTCTGCCACTGTTGTCCCAAAGTATTCCATATCCATCATTCGTAATCAAAACGGAATGGCTGTTGCAGAGTTCAAATGCTTCAATTCAATCCTGTTGCCTTTATAACCCATCAGGCCATTTTGATGTTGTCCCAATCCATAGTACTGTGTGTCCTCGCTGGTTTCAAATCGACACAGATATGGTTCGTTTCACAGCCTGCAACCCGCATTGACTTCACCGACGAATCATGAATCCCTGCTGCTTCAACCGATTTCTGTCTGCATTGTCCATAAACTCCATTGATCCATCGATCCTGTTGATCTTGACTGTCAGCCATCTTGTTGTCATGAATAGGGAATCAGCCGTTTCCTTTACAGTAAATTCGACCTTGAACTCAGGTACTTTCTCTATCATATAACTGATTTGTTTTCTTCGTGGTGTCATTAGGAGTATAAGTGACTCTCACAATCTTCTCGTTGATAAAAGATATTCTCTGTTGTCCGCAATGCAGATCACATATGAGTCCTTTCTCAAACCCGGTATAATCCATATAAAGCCTCCTTTGGATTAGAATGATTTCAAATTAACCACACAGGCACTAACCAATTGTCCTTATCCATCGGAACTAAATCTCTCGCCAAACATATTACTGCTCCAATCCCCACATTTACACCGGATTTTTCTAAAACCTTGAAGTGCTTCACCGCATCCCTTTTTGGAGATGCACTTTTCTTTATTTCAATTGGATACAATGTATTATTTTGTTCTATAATCAGATCAATTTCACGCTATCCTTATCCCTGTAATAACATATCGGTGCCTGCAACCCTTGATTTTGATAGCTTTTAATCACTTCACTAACTACATATGTTTCAAAAAACGCACCACTCATACTACCGGCTTCCAAACTTTCCTGATTATTCCACTTAAGCAAATAAGCACATAAACCAGTATCCATAAAATACAAATTTGGAGATTTAATAACTCTTTTCATCCAATTATTAAAATAGGGTTCAACCAACACTACAATACCTGATGTCACGAGAATCGATAGCCACTGCTTTGCTGTCGGAGCAGAAACTCCAATATCTCTTGCAATATCAGCCAAATTAAGCATCTGACTCGTCCTTGCCGCACATGCTGTCAGAAACTGTAAAAACAACATCTCATCAGCAACTTGAGTAAGTTCTTTGATGTCCCTTTGAATATACGTATTAACATATGTCCCATAAAAATATCCGGCGAAATATCCCTGCTATAAATCCCAGGCATTTGCCCCATAAAATCCTTTTGTAAATTTCTTTTAAGGTTTTAGGTGTACGCTTCTTAACTTTTCGAGCATATTCTGAGGAACTGCAAGAAAAGCTTCACTATCGTAACCATCTAACTCCGATCCGGAAAATCCCTGCATTCTAATAATTCCAACACGACCGGCTAAACTCTCACTGACATTTTTCATTAAATGAAACATCTGTGAACCTGTCATCCATATATCCCCCATGTTTTTATTTTCATCAACATAGAGTTTAATGTACTGCATAAGATTTGGCGCATATTGAATTTCGTCAATAATTACAGGAGGTTCATATCTTTGCAGAAACAATCCTGGTTCATTAATTGCCATATTCCTAGCATTAGGATCATCAAGCGTTACATAATTTCGTCCTTTCTCTGCAATTTTCATTAGCATTGTTGTCTTTCCCACCTGTCTGGGACCAGTAACAAGCACCACAGGAAATCTCTCACCCATATATTCAACTGTTTTTTCACAACTTCGTGCAATATACACAAAACACCTCTTTCGACTAATATAAGCTTTAACTTTATTATAGTCGAAAGAGGCGTTCTAATCAATTCAAGTTCAAGCATTTCTCAAAGGAAGTTATTATTTTATGCGTTCGATGGTATTTGAAGTACAATCTTTCTTATCGAGATTTACAGGAAATGATGCTTGAAAGAGGAGTTGAAGTCAGTCATACAACTATCTACCGGTGGGTAATCGAGTATGCAGCTACTATTAAAGCAATAAAGACTTCTCCAGATTATGAAGGGGTAAAGCACCGAAATAGTAAATATATGAACAATATCATCGAGCAAGATCATAGACGGATAAAGAAAAAATCAGTTTTGCCTGTGCAAAATATTAAAGATAGAATGTTTGCAACAGAACCATTAATTCTTCCATCGACGAATCAGATGACAATAATTCTAATGTGTCCTTTCTTAACTTTTCATTATAAAAATGCTGTTTGCCATAAGACTGTGCCCTAATTACCTCTTTAAATGAATGCTTTTTTAATATGAAATCATCACTAATTTTTTTTAAATAAACCTTTCCCTCTATCAGTACATAACACCACTGCCGAAACCCCCGTTGTATTTGTACTATAATGATATCCCCAAAAATCACCTAATCTAATATCTGCATATGATAAAGAACTCCTCATCTTACATTCGTAACAAGCTCTACATAAAGGTTTCATACCAAAAAAGATTTCATAAAATATATCATTTCTTTTAGGACTGTTGTATTTACCTTTCTCACTATAAAAAGTAGTACAAAACTCATGCCATCCATAAGCTTTGCTTCTAAATTCAATCTTATTAAATTTAGAAACACCTAATTTTCTTTTGTTATATTCAAGATATTTTGTCCAAAGATTTATACTTGGACACCCATAACAAAAAATATCAACAAGCAAAAATCTATTTGCTTTCTTATACAAATTTATATATTTTGATATTGCATATATTTGACAAGGTGTGCCAAATACAGCATACTTTTGTTCGCTTTTATCTCTTATTGCCTCGTAAAAAGCATCCAAAGTATAACTTTGAAAATACTTAGAACCTTTAAATTTATCAATTTCTTCAACAGAGGACACTATTTTTGTAACTGCAATATTTTTGTCATAATCGTAAGCTACACCCAAAACCTTATAACCTTCTATTATGCATTGCTTCATAAGTTCAGCTGATACTGCTCCTGAACTTGCTGTCTTTAATTCATTACTATCTTTATTCATTGCACTAAAAACTAGACATTCCTCTTCATTTCTATGTAGTACGTTATCATCGAACTTATAACAGCCTTTTTTACATAAACCACAGCCTGTACACAAATCTTCATCTATAACCGGCTCGTAAAATCCATCTTTTGTCACTTCAATTGTAATTGCTTTGTGAGGACACGAAACAGCACATATTGAACATCCTGTGCAAAAATGTATATTTGAACTGTCTTTTAAAACATTATTTTTCATTATCTTCTCCATCTTTTGTTTTGCTGACAATGTTAGAAAAATGCATTCAATAAATATTCGTGTGATTTTTCACGTTCAAGTTCAAGTAATGTTGTAATTCTTTTTTCTTATGGAGCATAAGGACTATAACCATGGTGATTGGGCGTAATTCAATGCCAGAAATGCCAACACGAATCAATTAAGTCGTGTTGGCATTGTCAAAATCTCTTATCGGGCTTATGTACTGTCCATAACTCATATCAGCCTGTTGCGTCAATTTGATGGCTGTTTCTTCTGATAACCCATCGGGGAAATTCACATTAATTTTGTTGAACTTAATTTATGAAATACTCAAAATCTCTAATATACTCTGGCATTACAAATATAACATAAAAGTGCCCATATAACTAGTACAACATGTAGGACATCATTTTCAGAGAACCAAATTCCTTTTTTCCATAGTATGTCTGTCAATCCAGATTTCCAATATTTTAAGTAGCCCCACCAGGATAAATAAATCAAAATCCATGATCCAATTAAAACCAGATCCATTGTATAGCCAAATTGAATATATCTAACACCATTCAATACTAAGAACACTATGAAGCTAGGTAAAGATATTTCTACCATCCACTCAAATGTTATAAGCGATTTAATGGGTACAAATGCACCTATCAAAGTGAGAATTGGATATAGAATGGAAATTATAAGTGAATACCAAATCAGTATTTCTCTCAAAAGACCCGTTGTACATGAGTATGCTATTGCAACTGTCATTGCATTCATACTCAACTGCTGGAAGATCAAATATATGATTTCCCACCAACTAGTCCATGAACAAACTTCTCTTCTTGCACATTTAAGTTCATATCCAAAAATTTTGATAGCTCGTACCTGCAATGATCGCCCCAACTCCCATAAAACAAGAGAAATTCCCCACCAAAATCTTGAAGCGTCTCCTCCTTCTATCATGAAAAATTTTACACCTGCAAGCGTTACCAGTACTCCTAACAAGTATACCCAAAATGTAGAGCTAGGCTGACTTACATGAAACTCTAAGTTTCCCAATTTAGCTTTTTTTAGAGGTTGCTTTTCACCCCAATTCTCTTTATTAAGCTCAGTATGTGGTATTGTTTTAACTCGCTTAAATAATGATTTTAAAGTCATTAATGTTCTCCTTCCAATCTCTCAAAACTACCAATCATTAACATAATATCGGTAAAACTCCAATATGGTCTTTTTCCAATATCACTTTAAACTATTAGAGAAAAGCAAATAACCTGCTATTTCATCAGTCAAGTTTTTTCTGTGCTAGTCATCATGTTTAGGAATTAAGACAAATTTACCTACATGCTTCTTTAATCCAAATTCCACTTGAGCTTCAACAATATTTTCCAAAGGAAATGTCTTAGCAAGTGCTGGTTTTATCTCTCCATTTTCTATAGCTGATATAACATTTGGAAATGCAGGTTCATCCCAACCTGTACAACCAATCAAAGTGAGATCCTTCAAATAAAAATCTCTCATATCCAAGTCAACAATTGGACCAGCAATAGCTCCAGATGATACGAATTTCCCGCCTCTTCTTAATATTTTCATCATTTGAGGAAAGTTAGCTCCTGCAACATTATCAATGACTATATCTACAGATTTCTGACCTAATTCTTCCAGTGTATTTTTACCATATGCTATTACATGATCCACACCATATGATCTTACTCGTTCAATTTTTTCCTCACCTTCTGCAAGCCCAATTACATAAGCACCTCTTCGCTTAGCCAATTGTGCAACTGCAGAACCGACGCCACCAGATGCACCAGCCACTAAGACACGGTCTCCTTCTTTTACACCCGCCCTGTTTACCATGTTTTCAGCAGTACCATATGAGCATGGTATCGTCCCCAACTCAGCGTCGGTCCAATCGCAATCTACAGGAAATACTTCTGTAGCTGCTATTTTGACATACTGGGCAAAGGCTCCATCAAAGTCTGATGCCATCCAAATGTTTTCATATGAATCATAGCCTTCATTACGAATACACGGTCTGATCAAAACTCTTTTGCCGATAAGCTCCTTATTTTTTTCATCTTTTACTTCTACAACTTCTCCACAGCAATCTGTTCCTTGTATGAATGGGAATGGTGTAGCTTCACTCCATCCTCCGTCACCTTCACTAGCTGCATCAGAGAGTTCTTCATCCGTCTTTGTAAGCTCATCTGTACTTGTTGTTACTTTTGATGAATACCAACCAAGTCTAGTATTTATTTCAGTATTATTTACGCCTGCAGCTAATACTTTAACTAATACTTCCCCTTCATCAATTGATGGAATAGGTACGTCCTTATACTCAAGCATGTCATAGCCACCATTCCGACTGTAACAACCGCCTTCATAGTTCTGTCGCCTTCTTTGATTTCAAATCGATCTTTATTATTATTAATCACAGTAATTTCTCCTTTTAATTTTTAAGAATTCTACACATATTTTTAGAATGTAACATTTTGATTATTTTAGATATATTGGCAATCTCTTTTTATTCATTGCTTTCTAGTGCTTCCCAGTTCTCGTTCACTACTTTTTCTGTATCATGCATTTTTTTTATAAATCATTGCAACAACAGCACCGGCCAAACCTATTACCATACTAACTATAAAGTAAGCTTTATACCCACCCTCATTACCATAAGTGTTCCATAAAAAAGTATTCAGCCTAGGTAGAATAATATCTGGAAGGTAACCAATAAATGAAATCACACCAATTGCTGTTCCCATAATCGCAGCATCAATTTTTGATTGTCCTAATAACGACCAATATGTTCCTCTGATTACATATAAGAACAGACCTGAAATTATTATAAGTCCACTAAAAAATGCAACTGGTAATGTTTTTGGTAGAACACTTAATAATAACAAACAGATTCCAGCACCAACTAGAGCACCTGCAATAGTTATTGATTTCCCAATTTTATCTGCAAGGAATCCGCCAACAACACCTCCAATAGGACGCATCCATAATACCGCAACCATTATTGTACCAACAGTTACAGGAGTTATTCCAATGTTTGTTTCCAGATGTCCACCAAAATAATAATTTGTCCAGAATAAAGTATAACCGGCAAATACTACTATTCCTTGAAGGTAAACATATTTATTCTTAAATACTTTTCCTAAGTCAGAGAATTTAAATCCAGCTTCTTGCTTTTCTTCATTTCCCTCTTTAGCCATTTTTTTATCATCTTGAACAAAGATAAAAATTAATATGGAAGTTATCAAAAGCACTGTAGAATACATATAAATTACAGGTATAAGTGCTGCTTTCTTGTCAACAAGTTCTAGACTTGATCCAAGTTTCCCCGAAAAAATAGCAAGTGCAATACTAGCTAGTAGTGCTTCAACCAGTCCTCGACCACCATCAAGAATACCAAAAAACGTCCATCTTCATCAGCCGTTGATAACAGTTTGACTACTTTCATATGAGAACTCCAGAATGTAAAAACCGAGAAAAAATCCCCAAAGAGCAAAAATGACAACAATAGAGCCATAAGAAGGTACTTGAGCAAACCAAAACCCACCAATGCTGTTCCAAGCAAAGAAAGCGACAATAAGTTCTTTGCTGAAAATTTGTCACTTAGAATGCCACTTGGAAAATAACCAACAACAAATACTAACCCAAGAATTGTAAAAATTGAATTTAATTGTGGCGTGGAAAGATTGTAAACTGCTAATATTGTTTCTTGATACTGAGCCTTCAAATAGATTAATGGATAAATAGAACCTGCTGCTAGTATAACAAGTGCAAATTGTAAATAACGTCCCATATTTTCTTTTCTTCATTTTTTTTCTCCTCATATTTTTTCTCATTAAGAATCAAATATTGACTATGCTACTAAATCATGTTCCGGATTTCTTAACACAACTCCGTGTTGTGTATGATCATGAACCAATTATACTAAGACAGGGTGGCCCTGTCAAGGAATTTATGGAAATTTTTTCTATTTTTTTCTTACCTTGGCTTTTTAATGGAAAACTTTCTATTCAATGATTTTCGAACAGTCCCTTTTCATGTGCACTTTGCACAAACGTGGTTTTTCTAATTTATGCGCCTTTGGAGTCTTCTGACAAGGTAACAACGGCACTTGAATAGAATGCTGCAGCATTCAAAAAGGATCAGTCCCAATTAAATCGGGGCCGATCCTTTATTTGATATTTTATTCTTATGTAGGAAGCACTTTATCCCATGATTTCACATCATGAGCTTTTCCGAATTTGCCTCGTTCTGCCAGCAATCCAGGATCCCATCCGCTTATCAACAGAACCAGTGCTACGAAGAGATGCGTTATTATTAATCCAACCAAGCATTTCTATCTTGTCTTACCGTCGTTCTCTTTTATACCTCATTCTTCTCGAAAACTCCTTCAATCTAGCTAACACCTCAACTTCATCTTCGCCGTCCACAACGACCTTGATCTCATCCTTGTGTGATGCTCCAAGAGTCAGAATTCCAAGGATGCTCTTCGGATTAACTACCAAGTCTCCTTCAAGATCTTGATATCCGACTTGGCATTCTTGCATAAACCGACAAGCACAGATGCCGGTCTTGCGTGTAAACCTTCTTCAAATCCTACTATCGTATTCATTTCTACCATTATTATCTACCTCTCTTGTTCTGATTATTTTTTAAGTGATGTTGCTTATTTCATACATTTAATTCTAGAAAGCCTTTAACAGCCTACCAATAACCAGTGCAACGCCTTCATTGTCATTGGTATCCGTAACATAATCCGCTACGGCTTTGATATTTTCAGGAGCATTTCCCATGCTACTCCATATCCTGCGTGTCTCAGCATTTCCAGGTCGTTCTCGCTGTCTCCAAAGGCTATGACTTCTGTTTCATCAAATCCCAGATAGTCAGCCAACCTCCTAATGCCTTCGCTCTTATTCATGCCAAATCCAGTCACTTCATAACAAAAATTCGATGTCACTGCCAATTCAAGAGAACTGTTGCCCCTAAGAATCTCTTCAGCTTTTTTCCCTTTGTTCCTATCTGAAATGAAGAAACAACATTTATGAAACTTCTTGCTTCCTTCGAGCAGAACCTTTTTCAACCTGTTCTTTAAAGGCACAAACTTGTAGTGTTTCCTACTCCGGTTCTGAAAACGTCCAACAAAATACATATGCATCAGAAAATCCCTGACACCATGATGTATGAATAGTCTTCAGTGAAAAGGATCGGCTTCAGACCGACTTTGTCCGATACATCCAAAAGTTCATTAAGATGCCTGCAGGTCAAGGCGGTTTCTTTTATGATTTTATCATCGGATGTCCTCCCGACGATTGCCCCGTTCGATCCGATATAATAAGTGCTGTCGCTGATCATCTTCGCGTAGGCCTTTGCATCATAGGCAGCACGACCGGTGACAATGGCGATCTTTATCCCTTGACGTTCAGCCCTTCTCAATATTCTTAACGTGGGAGCACTAATCACATGTTTGGAATTTAACAGGGTTCCGTCGAGATCCAGGCATATTAGCTTATATCTATTGGTGTACTTGATGCTTTGAGCATCTTTATCTATACTGTTCATTATTTACTCCATTCCTCTGCTGCTTTGGATGACCCTTTCAATATGTACGATCAAATAGGTCATTTCAGCTTTGGAGACTTCAAATTTGTATTTTTCTTTCGCATATTTCTTGATCTTCCTCGCACAAGCGCTAGCTTCGACATACTGGTCTGAAACCACTTCATAAAGTGCCTCATCTGACTCTTCCTCACATTCTCCTTTGATGATCCTCTGTGCAAAGAATTTCAAGTGAGTCACCAGACGCCCATAATGCAGAGACTCTTCATCAAAATCCACCTGAAAATGATACTTGATGATGTTTAATGAATCCTGAAGAACCTTAATCAAAGTCACAACGTTCGGCATGTCTTCATTCAGTTCCGCATTGACGATATGCATTGCAATGGAAGCCGCTTCATCCTGGGGAAGCTCGGTTCCCAACCGTCTCTTGACGATTTCAAGAGCTTGCAGACCTACTTTGAACTCGTCTACATAATAATGACGAATCTCCCAAGCCATCGGATTGCTAAGCACATATCCCTTTTCAATCCTTTCCACCGCAAAGCTAATATGATCGGTCAGAGTCAGGTAGATGTTCTCATTCAACTCCTTGTTGAGAGCTTTTTTTGCTTCAACCACTATCTCTTCCGTTATCTCAACATACTCCACCGGTATTTCGTCAACCAGACTTCTCAGCTTTCTGGACACTTCCTGATTTTCCATTCTGAAAATCCGTTCTATCTTACAGCTGTCGAGAATATCACCTTTACTTTTTTTAAAAGCCAACCCCAAGCCTGTAACGACAACCTCCTGTCTGTCATCACCGATTGCTACCACTGCATTATTGTTCAATACCTTTTTGATTTTCATTCAATCACCTATTCATCTTTAAGCAACCCATAAGAATCATCTGTTAGTTCAACGCTAACACGAGCCAATCCTATTGTCAACTCGTGTTAGGTTTCACTGTCTATATGTCTATCAGATATATCAGATCAACCACATCAGCTGATCGTTCATCTCAACTTCCTTACCTGTTTCAAAGATGATATCTGAATATTCATCAGTATTGGTAACAACAACCGGTGTAATGACAGAATATCCTTCTTTGATGATCGCTTGCTTGTCAAACTCAAGGATTGTCTGTCCTGCCTTAACTCTATCTCCTTGCTTCACCTTGGCATCGAAATGCTTACCGCCAAGTTTAACCGTATCCATACCAACATGGATAAGAATCTCTATACCGCTGTCGGATTTGATACCGATCGCATGCTTGGTCTTGAAAAATGTAACAATCTCACCATCTACCGGTGAAACCAGCTTGCCTTCCGTTGGGATAATCGCCACACCATTACCGATAGCTCCACTGGAAAAAGCAGCGTCTTCAATATCTTTTAGCCCTACAACCGAACCGTTGAGCGGACTGACTACGACATTGCCCTCTTCCGGCTTCTTTTGGTCATGTACCTCTGTTTCCTGTTTTTCTTCTTCCTTATAGAGAACCATTGTTGCAATAAAGGCTATGACCATGGAAACTGTGACAGAGATAGCTGCCCAAACCATTCCTGAGATATCGTTGTTGGCTGAATCAATGAATGATGGAAATCCGAACACACCCAGACCACCAAGAATATACATTTTACACCTGCTGCTCCAGATATCGCACCACCTACAGCAGCTGCGATACAAGATATGAAGAAAGGTTTTTTTCTCGGCAATGTAATACCGTAAATAGCTGGTTCCGTTACTCCGAAAAATCCTGAAATGATTGTTGGAATCGACAGCGACCTAAGACTTCTATCCTTCGTTTTGATTGCAATAGCTACAACAACTGCAGTTTGTGCAAAAGATGCTGCGAAGAAAGGTGCCATGATAAAGTCATAACCATATGTACCCATGTTCATCATCATCAGCGGAATCATTCCCCAATGCAGACCGAAGATAACCAACACCTGCCAGAATCCTCCAACAAAGATGCCTGACACAAGAGGACTCAGGTTATATGCGGCGGAAGTTACCACTCCAATGAGGGATGTCAGAATTGCTGCAACCGGACCAACTAGAATAAACGTCAGCGGAGCGCAGATGCTCAGAGTCAGCATCGGTACGATAAAAGTCTTGACCACATCGGGAATCACTTTCTTCCAGAACTTTTCAACCTTGGATGCGATGAATACCGCTAAAATAATCGGAACAACTGATGAAGCATATCCACTCATCGGAATTGTAATTGGAAGTTTAAAGAATGTCGCATATACGTTCGTTGCGAAGCTTGTTCCTTCAAACATCGTGTACAAAATCTCACCTTTTGCAAGCACCAGTACATCATTGAGATACAATAACGATGCACCAAGTGCCATTCCTACAAACTGATTGACCTTGAATTTCTTGGCAGCCGTGAATCCAAGGAAAATTGGCAGATAGTGGAAGAATCCGTCTGAAACCGCAAACAGCAAAGAATACACTCCACTATCGGGTGTCAATACTCCCATGAAAGTGAATAGTGCCAGAAGACCTTTAATCATACCGGTTGCCGCCAATACTCCGAGAATCGGTGAAAAAACACCTGTAATAACATCAATCAGAGCAGATCCGGGACTGAGTTTTTGATTCTGTGTATCCTCAGATGATGTACGGGCGAAGTTTCCAACATCATTAATTGCATTAAAGACTTCAGGTACATGATTACCGATGACGACCTGATACTGTCCTCCGCTTTGAACGACCGTTACGACACCCTCAAGGTTCTTAAGTGCCTCCGAATCTGCCTTGCTATGATCCTCAAGGACGAAGCGAAGTCGGGTGATACAATGTGTTACACTGATGACATTCTTTCTGCCACCGATATGTTTCAGTAAATGCTTAGCCAATGTTTCATATTTGTTTGCCATTTCTATTCCTCCAATATAATTTATACTTCCAGAGAAGCTCCGTTTGATGCAATAACCTGTTTATACCAGTCAAATGATTTCTTGCGGTAACGCTCCAAGGTACCACTTCCGTCGTCATGTTTGTCCACATAGATGAAACCGTAACGCTTCTTTAGTTCAGCCGTTGACGCACTAACAAGATCAATGCATCCCCATGTTGTATACCCCATTACCGCAACGCCGTCCTTGATGGCCTCTTCGACTTGGACCAGATGGTCGTTGAGGTACTTGATTCTATAATCATCGTTCACTATCTTGCTTCCGTCCTCAGCTTCCACAAGCTCATCGACTGCACCCAAACCGTTTTCAACAATGAACAGCGGCAACTGATAGCGGTCATAAAGGGTATTCAATACATACCTGAGTCCTTTCGGATCGATTTGCCATCCCCATTCGCTTTCTTCAAGATGAGGATTCGGCACTCCTCCCATAATATTGCCTTTTCCTTTATCCATATCAGGATTACCCGAATCACAGATGCTCATATAGTAGCTGAAGGAGATGAAATCCACTGTATTCTTCAGAATTTCTTCATCACCCGGCTCCATCTGGATATGAATATTGTTTTCTTCAAAAAGACGTTTCGCATATGAAGGATATTCCCCTCGAGCATGTATGTCTGTGAACAAGAGGTTGCTTCGGTCAGTCTCAAGCATCTTAATGACATCATCCGGATTGGGTGTCAATGGATAAACCGGCATCGCAAGCACCATGCAGCCTATCTTGGCTTCAGGCATGATTTCATGTCCAATCTTTGTCACCAGTGCACTGGCCACCAGTTCATGATGGACAGCCTGATACAGATCCTGCTTTGTCAACTCATCCTTTGGTGTACTGATTCCGCCTCCCATAAAAGGCGCATGAAGAATGGAGTTGATCTCGTTGAACGTCAGCCAAAACTTGACCTTGTCCTTATATCTGGTAAAACCGTTCGCGCATAGTTTTCAAAAAATCCAATCATCTGGCGATTTCTCCATCCGTCATACTGTTCTGCCAGATGAAGCGGTGTCTCATAATGTGACAACGTCACCAGTGGCTCTATGCCGTACTTCAGACACTCATCAAAAACCTTGTCGTAAAACACCAAACCTTCTTCGTTTGGTTCGGCTTCATCACCTTTCGGAAAAATCCTTGACCATGCGATGGACATCCTGAATACCTTGAATCCCATCTCGGCCAACAGTTTGATATCTTCTGCATATCTGTTGTAGAAGTCGATTCCCTCCAGTTTCATATTATCTTCTGTCGGACCTTCAGTTCTTTCACTGAAGATTCCTTTTGGCAGGACATCCTGAATGCTCAGACCCTTGCCGCCTTCGTTATAAGCCCCTTCCAACTGATTGGCCGCCGTGGCGCCCCCCCATAAGAAGTCTTCTTGAAAATTCGTCGTCATCATTTCCTCCTCGTGTATTTGACAGTTACAGCTTACTTCCCACTCCGGAGTCTTAAAAAAAGGAAATAAAAAAGACCAACATCACTGACAAATAGATATACTACGTGTCAATAACATTGGTCTTGCCTGCATTACCAGTCACAATCCACATTATGCGTTTTTGTAATTCGTTTGTACATACATGCTAGCATATGTCTATGGAATTGTCAAGACAAAATTTATAGTATTTTTTTTACACGGCCAACAATATCACTTTCCAGCAATACTTTGATACCATGTGGATGATTAGGTGATTTTGTCAAAATCTTTAGTACCATGCCTTCTGTCAGTTCACCCGTTCGCTGATGTTGTTTCTGTACCACAAGTACTTTGCTGCCGATATTTATATCCACTCTTTTTCTACCGTCCATAGTTCCTTCTTTCATGTTCAATGTTAACAATTTATTCGCATCAACCACTTATTAATTGATCTCAAGGTTATCTATACCATACAAATATACAGTCAAAAATTTTGTAAAAGGAAAAGTGAAAATGATAAAGTTGATTCTAGCAAGAATCTGCTGAAAAACAGCTGCCAATATGGCAACCGAGGTTGGTTTCGATTCAGTGCTTCCCTATACTTCAAATACATCTTTCAGGTTAATCTTAAGGTCCTGAAAAACATCTGATCCAACAACCTCATCCAAGACATATTCATGAACCGTCTCATTCTCAAAATGATGAATCGTTACGGACTTGGCATTGGGTGATACAATCCAGTACTCCTTGACACCATATTTCTCATAAGACTTGAGCTTGAGGTTCAAGTCATTGAAGGCTGTTGAAGGACTGAGAATTTCAATGACAATAGTTGGTGCACCTTTGTATCTTTGCTTGCCCAGTTTGCTTTCATCACAATAGATATAAAGATCAGGAACAAACACATCCTCACCAAGTTCAACTTCTGCTTCTGGCATTACATTACATGTTTTATTCATAAGATAGTTGCCAGTCATGAGCGTAAGTTGCCTGAGAATCTTCTGATGATTTATTGCAGGTCGTGGAGACATCATAACCATTCCGCCAATCAATTCATAAGTCATACCATCATTGACATCCATATTATTAAATTGTTCCAAAGTCATATGTTGATGTTTTGGCGCTGCCATAATCCACCTCTTTCATTTTCATCCGTCTTTTTTGAGCTTTAGTCGCAATAATTATATCATATGTTCTGTGTTAATCAAAATCAGGCTATTTCTTCACTATCAACACATCCGTCTCAACTTGTGCTAAAACTTGGTCGCAGATAGCTTTTCTGCATACATGTCTAACAATCTGCATATTTTGCTCAAATAATGTGCAGATTAATTTCTATCCTGTTTGATGTATGCTGTACTTCTACCTCCACCGACTTTCTCAATATATCCTTCTTTCAATAACTCTTCTAACGCTTTTTCGATTGTTGTTATACTAATATCCGGACATAATTTTGATATATCGGATTTGCTGATTCGCCCAAGTTTTGTATCGAACACATATCTCACACGTTCTGATTTTCTTAACCCCTGATTCTTAATGTATCAACTCTTGATGAAAACTCTCGATATGCTGCCAGTATTACACCAAGGTAATACTTAACAAAAGGCTTATAATCATTATCGTTTTCATGCCAACCTGCTGAACTCATTTGAAGTGTTTCATAGTAACTATCCTTAGTCTTTTCGATCAACATTTCACTACTTATATACTTCCCAACAATATAGTCGTTCTGATAGAGCAAGAGCAATGTCAATAAACGGCTCATTCTACCATTACCATCATTAAATGGATGTACACATAAAAAAATCTAAAATGAAGAAAGACCGGTTAAACTTCATTCTTTTAACCGGTCTGATTGTTACTATCGCTCTTCCATCATGAGCTGCACATATTTTGTCGGACTAATTGTTGATATTGCATGTTTGAAAATCATTCGCTGCTTTCCATCCGCTTCAAATATAACCACATAAGAATCAAAGCCACGAACAATCCCTTTCATCTGGACACCGTTTATCAAATAAATGATAACAACACTCTTGTCTTTTCGTATCTGATTGAGAAATACATCCTGCAGATTTATAGCTATGCTCATCCTTCCACTCCTTATCATTATTGATTCTTTTCTACTTCTTCGAACTGTATTTTGTACTTTTCCGCTTATTCCCACCATCACCTTTGATCACATTAGTGCGAAGAGAATTTTCAATTTGTACAGCTTGAAATGTTTCCTTAGATACAATTGCCAACGCATCTTCATCTAAACCACTTTTCCATTCTTTAAGAATTGATGCCTCCGAAGCGTATACATTGCACAGCACTTTGATTTTACTACTCATAACAATTATATAC